>OGOT01000172.1_pt1 | contig 66295 bp, 38 predicted proteins | sample 1552791 | NCBI WGS metagenome assembly OGOT01 (sample SAMEA2580160, study PRJEB22360) | human gut metagenome | biome: human gut; feature: human-associated habitat; material: faeces | place: Denmark | collected 2008/2010
CCAGCATTAACGGGGGGGGGGGAGCGGTGTTGGCCATTACGCCAGCCACTTTCGGCATGGTAGTGGCTTTGCTCATCGGTGCACCGTTTGCCGAGTGGCTCATTCGTAAGTACAAAGTCATTACTCCGAAAGAAGTTGATACGCCGGAGCCGGAACTGCATATTCCGGAAGATCTGGAAACGACAGTTGTTGAAGGAGAGAAAGATCCGACTTATACGCCGCAGCTGCTGAAGGCTGGAACGATCGTTGCCATCTGTATGGGTCTCGGTGCCGTTTTATCTCAGTACATGGGGCAGTACATCACGCTTCCGGCATATATTGGATCCATGATCGTGGCAGCAATCGTCAGAAACGTCGGAGATTTCTCCGGCAAATACACGGTCGAAGGCAAGGGAATGAACGCTATCGCCGAAATCAGCTTGGTGCTGTTCGTGACGATGGCCATTAATGGATTAAAGCTGCATGAACTTCTTAATCTTGCGCTTCCGCTCATGATCATTCTTGCCGGCCAAACCATCCTCATGGTGGTGTTTGCCTGGGCGATGTTCTTTATCTTCGGAAAAACCTACGACGCTGTGATGCTTTGCGCCGGCGGCATCGGTTTCTCCATGGGTTCGACGGCAAACGGCTTAGCCAATATGCAGGCTATTGCCGAGAAATACGGTTCGAGCCCGAGGGCGTGGCTCATCATTAGTTTGGTGGGCGCATTCCTCATCGACCTGATCAATGCGCTGTTAGTTACGTGGATGGGTGCTTGGTAAAAAGGCAGTTTTTTAGGCCCTGTTATCAAACGTAACAGGGCCGAATTTCAATTAATACGTAGTAACACTAATAATGCAAGTTAACGTCAAAATGAGCGTTGTTTTTCGTTTAGTGCCTTTCTTTTTCCATAGAATAAATACGTTCGTCAAGTTTTCTTGACGGCCTACTTAAAAATTATTTTATTTTTAATGGAGTTAAATCCGATGAAAAAACTCGTACTCTTGCTCGCCAGCTTCTGCTTGATGACCGCCGCTTCTGCTGCCTACAAAGACGGCACATACGAAGGTCAGGGCGATGGCAACCACGGTAAGATCGATGTTTCCGTCGTTATCAAAGGCGGCAAGATTGCCGATATTAAGGTCCTCAAACACACTGAAACCGACATGATCATTCAGGCTCCGATCGACAACATGATCCCTGAAATCATTAAGAAGAACGGCACTAAGGGTGTTGAAACTATCGCCGGAGCAACAAACTCCTCCAAGGGCATCCTTGCCGGTGTTAATGCTGCTCTTGCCAAGGCTCAGTAATATTTGCTGAAAAGTCTTTCTTTGCAAGAAGAAAGAACTCGGGAGGTCCCCCTTACGGACCTCCTTTCTTTTTTTTGCCAACGAAAAAAATCTTTTGGATGGAAAATACTCAGTTCGATAGAGTTGCGAGTAAGAAGCTCAGCTCGAGAATAATTCAAAATTTGTATTTTTCTAAATTCTCAGAGAGGAAATCAATAAGACGATTTTAAGAATGGAGGGTAAACTTATATTTTTGATACCTCCGTTAGTTTGTAACTAATGTTTTTTTCTAAATAAAGAATTTAATTGTTAAGTTTGAATCTGCCGTCCTATAATTTTCGTTTACTCGCATTAGCTATATTTATATAGTTCTTTCTTTCCAATAGGTTACGACTTAAAACACACTCTTATCTTTTTAGAACAAATCGGTGTTATATGTTCCTCTCTTTGTGCATGAGAAAATAAAAGAAAACCCCCTGTATTACTAGATAGGAGGTTAGTAAGGAAGATCGGCAGAGGATTACTACTTAATAGGGTCGACGCGCAGCCGGGCGAGGTGCCGGTTTGATGTCTTCTATCTTCGCCTCTGCAATTTTTTGATTGATAAACTCTTGAGTCCTCTGTTGAACGATACTTCTTTCCAATCGAGGTTTGATGGCTTCAAATGAAGGGAAAGGGACTTCTCGCTTGTCAAGAAGTTTGACCACGTGGTATCCATGCACACTCTTGAACGGTATTGGAAGGAGGGATCCCTTTTCCATAGCCATGGCGGCTTCCCCGAAACCGTTAATAGAAATCTGACGGACATTTGTGAAATCCATTTGGCCGCCGTTGTCTTTTGTAGTCGGATCAAGGGAGAGTTCCTTAGCAAGTTTTGTAAAATCTTCTCCAGCACGAATCCTGCGAATAATTTCTTTTGCTTCTGAGTTCGTCTTTACAAGGATGTGGCTAACCTTGACTTCGTTAGGATCGTAACTCTCTTTTAACATCTCATATTCTTTCTTAAACTCGTAGTCGGTAATTGGGTTAACGAAAACTTCCCTTCTCAGCAACTCATTGAGAAAGATTTGACTCTTTGTTTCTTCCAACTCAGCTTTAATTGCCGGATCTATCTCTAGACGGTTTTTCGCGGCAAGTTGATTGATTACTGCCTGTTGGGTTAAGACCTGCTTTGCAAGTTCTAGCCGTTGCTCAGCAGATGTGACCCCTCTTTTTTCAAAGAGATCCATCAACATTTTTTGAGATTGGGGTGTAATAACTTGTCCATTAACGCTATATGCAGTCTGAGCCATTGCAGGCAAAGAGCATAAGAATAGAGATATAAGTACTATTTTTTTCATGATAACTACCTTCCTTTCAATAAAGGCAGGAAATAATATCTTTTTACCTTTTTATTATTACCACTTTCAAATGTAAAAGTCAAAATAAATAATTAATCTTTTCAATAGGAAAATGATTATTTAGGTTGTCTAGCCTAATAAATTTAAAAGAATTTTTTTATTGATTGTTATTTAATTTTGATTTTAATTTGCTCGGACAAATGGTCAGAATAATTACGAGCCTATCAATAAACAACTTTTTAAAGAAAATGCATAAGGGCGCTAACACATGTTCATAAAGATATTTATATATCGCTATATGGATTTATAACATACTGTTTCTTAAATAAAATATTATTTTATTTAAGAAGGCAATCCTCAATTAATTGTTCGGACAATTTAGTAATTCTACTAACCTATCTGCCTATTCAATGGTTTAAAAAATTCCTACAATAACATTAGGTATATCTATAACCCGAGATGGATTTATCTTTAACTGAAGTAACTGCTGCAGTGGAGATTAAATATAATGATTAACTCGCTGTACAAAGAAATATTTCATTTAAAAAGAAGGCCTATAGAAAAACAAATCATAGACCTTAATGACGAATTATTAAATAAACAAAACACCCCCCCCCGTATAAGCAATTTAGGTCTTTCTCTCAATATCTTTTAGCGGGTCGTCATTCCTTTATTCTTGCTCTTCAGAGTTTCTCTGTTATCTCGTCCGAAGTTATAGAATTTTTTCGGCAGCATATCAATCTATTGTCCAAAGATCTTTATTACTTTAGATTTGCTGCATTGTTTAATTTATTCCCAGCCGGTTTCTCTGACCTCATTTCTGCTGGGATTGTTAATGATTTTCTTCGGATACGAAGGAAACAATCTCAACTTCTTTTTTCCTCAGAAGGTTTATTTCAAGGATCGTTTGTGAGCTTTATTGCTGTCTTTATTGCTTAGAAGTAAACGAGTCACGCATATACATAAAGAGAACTTTTATCGAGGCGAATTGCTCATTGCAAACGACTCAGGTCTTCTCGAGGGAATGAGAGGAGGGCATCATGAATAAAGTATTCAAGACGATTTGGAATAAAGCCCGGCAAGCTTATGTGGCAGTAAGCGAAATTTGTCAACTTCAGTATGGTCACGGGTTTGGTTCGGCTGGAGTTATCAGCCTTCTTTCTTTTGTTCTTTTTACAGATGCTTTTGCCTTAGGGCCATCCTTTACTACAGACCCAACTGTGACCAAACGAAGGGAAGATAGTTCAGTTGCTTTAACAAGAGATGGCGGACATGTAGAAGCTTATCTTGATTATTTAAGAAACGCGGAGGCTACTACATGGTTAGGAGTTTGGGGGTTCAATCCTTCTGCAAATCATAACCCCTACTTTTTTTCCGCAGCTTATGGGTATTCGGGGGCAGCCCTGACAATTGAACAATTTGTTCTTGATAAAAAAGATGCAAGACTCTACGCAGTATACAGCACGGAGAATAAGTCAACAGGGAGCGGCTCAATTAATGCCAATAGCATTGTCATAAATGCAGAAGGCTCATTTTTAATCCCAACCCAAGCTTATTCGGCCACAGGAACGACTGGGACTATAACTATAAAAAATAACCTCGATTTAAAGAAAGGAACAGTCGTTCTTGTAAATGGTCCTGCAAAAGGCACAGGTCTGTTGGAAGTAGGAAATCGCCTCTACATCGGTCCTGATTCATTATTCAAATCTTTACATCTGACGGACAAGAATAGTAGTTCAACTGTTGAGCACTCTGGGAATCAAATTGGAATATTGCGGACGAAAATTATAGATATTGAAGGAAGATTCAATAACTCTGATGAGTACGCCGAAACCGAAAGGAAGTTTACACGGACCGCCTACGTTTCTGATTCTATGTACATCGGAGCATCGGGAAGTAATGTTGTTGGGCGCTTGTCTACAGGAACACAACTTTTGATAGGGTCAGAAGAATCAGCCAACAACATCGCTGTTGGTAATAATTTGATCCTTAGGGGGAGTCGAATAGAAACAAATGGAGGAGTTAAGCTCTTGCCCGGCGGTACGCTAATTGTTACCCGAAATAACTCTTTTCCAGATGCTAACAATCTGATCAGAAATAACGGAGAAACGACCGGCGGCGGACTAACGCAAACAGGCGGCAAAATTTATATTGGTCTTCCCGCGACTCTTCCCTCTGCCATCCCATCCTCTATAGAAGGTTTAACCCCTGGAGACGTGCAGTTCCAGGTGACGGGTGACGTCATCTTATCCGGCGGAACTATGGAGGTAAATACTGTCGCGACAGATTTGGTGATGTTTCATAGAAACATTAGCCTGAGTAATGATTATGAGCTGATAAATAATGGAAAGTTCAAAATTCAAGGGACCTTATCTTTGACAGATCAAAGTCAAGTAAGGATATCGCAGCGGGACGATGCCCTAACCATAACAACTGGTCTAAAACTCGGAGGAGATGCTGAGTTTGTTAATAACGGGAAAGCCGCGGTCGCTGGGCAGCTGGTGCTTGCGAGTCGTAGTTCAATTGCTAACAACGAAAACGGCGTGTTTGCTTTTAACAATGGAGGAAATCTTTCATCTCGCACTAACATAACTAATAAAGGTTATCTCCAGTTCAATAAAGGAACATTTGATGTCTCAGGTACTTTAATAAATGAGACGGCCGGAAATATCAGGGTAGGAACAAATGCATCAGCGGATTCTAGTTTGAATATAGGCAGCAACTTTTCCTCTTCCGGAAGCATTGATGTCTACGGTCAAGCTAATTTCAAAGGTGGCATAACGACATTGCTTGGGGAAACGAACATTTATTCAGGTGGCAGTGTTTCCATTACAAGCTCTAGTTTTACGGCTGGTGAAACTGTTTCAGTTAAGGGCGGGGCAAATCTTAATTTAACTTATTCAAATGCTGGAAATTTTTTTACTCCTGGAGCCTACCAACCAATAGCATATGATGTTGTAGATGGTGCCAAGGCCTCAACGGGAAAGACCAATGCAGCATTTGCAGACTGGAACGAAAGTAAGCTCACATCTGATTCAACCTTAAACAATCTGCAGGTTTTGTCAGGAGGAAAAGTCCAAGTTTCGGGTGCATCATCGCTTAACAAACGACAGGTTTTGGAACTTCAAAAGGCTTGGGGTCAAAAATCAAATCTTGCGGAGGGTACACTCAGCTTTACTGAATCAAAGTCCGACGTTAATGAAATAAAGGATCGTTTGACTGTCAAGGTTGCGAATGAAATAGGAGCAACGTCTTTCCTTTCTCATTCTTTAGATGGAAGAGAACAGCAGTTAAGTTCAACGAATACGGCTATTTCGGATATTGTTTCAGGCCCTAAAGCGATAGTCGTGGGAACAGGGAGCTCCAATTTAAAGAGTGGTTTCGGCTTTAAAGCAATTGAATATACAACTGGTGTTACGGTTAACAGCGGATCAGAACTGCGTCTTTTTGGCACAAGGAGCAACCCCGATGACTATCTTATTCGAAACGGAAGTATTCCAGGGAGCGCTTCTGTTGCCGGAACTCTGACTTTGGGTTTGCCGTATAGTTTCTCAGACGTTATATATGGGAAGGCAGAAGAATATGGCGGTAGGCTTGACTCCTTAAACCTAGTTGGATCTCTTTCCGTTGTAAAAGGATCATATCGTATAGACAGCCTCCAAGGCACAGGCTCCGTTTCAACTTTTTCTGGTTCTAATTCAAAATTGAGTATTGGAGAAAGTTCAGGAACGGTCAATGTTTCTCTGACGCCGACTACAACCTTGGAACTTAAAAATTCTGGTACTGCAGAGCAAACACTGCAAGACATCCGTTCTAACAGCGGATCCATTAAAAGTCTTCAAGGTAATTATTCTGTCAGAAATATTTCATCACCTGCTTCTCAAACAAATGTTGCACTTGAGGTGGGTTCAGATGATACCAATTCTTCTTTGGCGGCCAACAACATTACGTTGGTCGGCAGCGCGACAGTTTTCGGAAACTCTAAACTCAAATTAGGGTCTGGCAGCGAAAAAAATACGATTTCGACTGTGAGCCTAAAACCGAATTCCACTCTGGAAATAAATAAGAAAACCGAGGTTGGAAGATTGAATGCGTCAGACGCAAATTTTATCCAAACGGCAGATGAAATAATTGCTTCTGAGGGATGGTTCCAGAATTCTAGGATAAATCTTAGAGGGGGACGCCTGTTAAGTTCTAATATTCGCGATTCATCGGGGTCTGTTACTAATGATCTCGGGAACAACACATACGTTGTCGAAGGAGCAAATTCAAGTTTTACCTCGCAAGGAGCAAATCCTCACCTTCCTCTTGCGTCCGGTTGGGACTCAAAATACACATTGCTGGAAGCTCAGGAGGTGACCTCAGCTTCGGATATCACGCTCAAGCAGGGCGGAATCCTGAAAGCTAGGGAACTGTCCTTGTCGGGTTCTGCCGCCAAAATCCATATGAACGGGGGTTTGCTTTCGACCTCAATGGATCAGTTTTTTAGCTCCTTAGGATACAGGCCGGTTATCCAGCTTAATGAAACATCCGTCGAGAATGTTAAGTACGGAATAGCGGATGTCGGTAATATCAAAACAGAGATAGCTTCAGGTATTGACGGTAATTCCGGATGGCTCGTTTTTAATGACGAGTTGGTTTTAAAAGAAGCTGCCATCGCCGCTACCAATCGTTTACATACGTCGCCATCCAAACTGACGAACGGGGTAGGAGTCGAATTTTCAGGAGAGATCGAGGGCGAATTTACGGTCGATGATGCCAATCAATTCCAAAACGATTCTCGATATAACCATGCGGTTGTATTCTCTGAGACTTCTCTTTACAACAAAACGGACGCTTCAGGATCAACAAATAAGAAAGTCATTCTGACTGGCACTAAAGGCTCTGCAGGTGGAACGAACTATATCACCGCAAACACGGGGTTTGGTTTTAGCAATGTTTTCAATGCGTCCTTGGTTGAAGTTGCCGGAGGCAAGCGTTTTGTCCTTACCGGGAAAGAAATGTCTCCTGCAGATTTAGGGCACATTCATCAAACTCGGGATTCATCATTCTTCTCTGACGACGCAGCTCTTCTTCCGGACGCAAACGGCGGCGGGATTCTGAAGGCCAACGGATCGGGTTCCGTGTTCTCTCTTGGGAGCCAGTATGCTAATACCCCGAGAAAAGGGTGGGCAGATAAATTTGAAACCACCAGTCAAGGCAAACTTGAGGTGAGGAATGGGGAATTTGCATTATGGTCGATTGCCAACAACGGCTCTACCGAAATATTCGTAGATGCTTATTTACATTCTCGCGGTATTAGTGGTGTAGGTAGTTGGAAAAATGACGGAACGCTTTACCTAGAGGACAATGCGGCTTCAGTGACCGGTCAAAATACCTTCTGTATCGCAGGTAATTTTATTAACTCTGGTGTTTTGGATGCGTCAGATGCCGTCAAAAACGGAGTAACCGTGGCGTCGGGGGCAACGCTGACCAATGAGAGTACAGGTTCTGCAGAATTTGAAAAACTTACAGTAAACGGAACAGCCGTAAATAGAGGTAATGAAAGAGGTTCGTCTCTCGAAGTCGGAAACGCGGGTAACGTTACAAACGTTGATGATTCACGGTGGGGCGCTATTCAAATCGCTTCCGGCGGCTCTTATTCAAACACTGCAAAGCTTAACGAAGACATTGCTGGAACCTTAAAGATTGCTTCCGGAGGTTCATTGACGAATGGGTCAGGTGCGGAAGCGAACTTCTCTTCTACGACGATTTCCTCGGGCACTTCGGGAGCCAAGCCGGAAATCCTCAATGAAGGTCTGATGAAGACGGGCGTGACAACGACAGCAGGCAAGATAGAAAACCGTTCCGATATGGATGCAGTTAGCCTCGCTGTTCAGAACCAAGGCTTGGTAACGAATAAAGATTCATTAACCGTTGATAATCAAACAACGGTCGTAAGCGGTGGTGAGATTATTAACGAAGCCAGTGGAACAGCTGATTTTAAACAGTTAACGGTTTCCGGGTCTGTCAGTAATGCGGGAAGCATGTCTGCGACGGCTTTGACTGCCAATAATACTCAGGCACTCATTAACAATACAAATGATTTAACGATCGAGACGGCGTCAATTCAAAGCGGAACGCTGAATAACAGTGGAACAGCTAAAGTAACCGGCTTAACGATAGACGTTGGGAGTTCTGGCACTATAGTCAATAGTGGAACGATGATCGCTTCAAATGCTGGTTCAATGACAATTTCTTCAGGGGGTATAGTTTCTAATACAGGAGAAATTACAGCAGAGAAAGCAGCTCTTACCTTGGCGGGCAAAGTTAATAATGACGGCGGTAAAATCAAAACATTGTCGATGAGCCTGAATGCCGGAATCTTGGCGAATACCGGTTCACAGGCAGTGATGGAGACAGGCAATATTGATGCGAACTCTGGTTCAAAAATTACAAACGGCGCCGGGGCCTCGCTGACCGGTTATACATACACAGCGGTTGGTGGCGTTTTTGAGAATAAAGACAACTCCCAAGTAGCCCTTCAGTCTGCAAACCTCACCAACTCTGCTCAGTTGAATAATTTTGGCAGTTCTCGGGTGGCGGTTGAAGGATCTATTGATGTTGCCAATTCTTCAATTACTAACGTTGGCTATCTTAAATCCGATGCGATACATCTGAAGCAGAGCGCTTCATTAATTAATAGAGATAGTTCAGACGCCAAATTAGATGTTCGAGTGCTTACCTCAACAACAGGTACTTCGGTGAGTTTGCAAAAAGGGCAGCTCTTTGCCGGCCAGGCGGATGTTGACGGAACCTTGCAAATAACCGAGGGCAGCCGCTTGATCGTAGGCAGGAGAGAAGACGAGGGCATCCCGGGTTCTTCTTCTACGTTCGGTGAACACGCGACAGTAACGAATTCAGGAACAATAGACCTCCAGGGGAATCTTACCAACGAAGGGGTTATTAACTCCGAGCACGGTACGATAAGTATTGCGTCCGGGAAAGAATTTATCAATGAAGGCTCTTCGATAAAAGTTGAAAACTTAACTGGGAACGGAGTCACCTACACCCATAACAAGGGCGTCTTGACGGTAACCGGGGAATGGCTGAACTCTTCAACTGTTAATTTAAATTACGGTGTAATCGATACGAGAGGAGCGGTGCCGAGCGGATCTTCCATTCCGGGCCTTGGAAACAATCTCTATAATGTTTCTACCCCAAACGGGGTGATTGCCGCCAGCGGTCAAACAGGTTCCTACAACCACTTTGATAGTGGCGATTGGAAAAACGGAAAGACTGTTCTTATTGCTTCTTCCCTGGACGCTTCTTCAGGGGCAGTTGTAAACGTAAACACTGGTGGGGTGTTCTCCGTTGAGAATTTAAATTTGCAAGGAGCCGAGAAACACGCTCTAATCCTAAATGGAGGTGCGGTTGAAACCACACTCAACCAAATCTTTGTAGGCGAAGGGGAAAAAGCTGCGGTCGGCATTGAACAAAAAGATCCTTCTACTCCGAACGGGTTAATCGGGGGATACGGAGATTTGCGAGAAGGTGTCAGAGAAGGTGTACGGGTTGACGATCAGAAGAGTTGGTTTATCTTCACAGATGAAAACCTGATGGCGACGGATGCGAGTTCCGCTATTGCGGTTCTCAGCAAAAACAATATGACGAGCCAAGTCGGCTTTACAGGCATCATCAGCGGACAATTCAACGTTTCGGATGCTAATAGGTTCCAAGAGAGCGTGTTGGAAGACGGAAGCACACAAAGAGACCATGACGTTGTGTTCTATAGCACGGTGCTTGCAAATCAAACCGACGAACAGCCTTCTCAAAATTCCGTTCTTGTAGTTTCTAATTCAGAGGCGTCAGAAGTGAACGGCGGTAAGAATTATCTGCGCGTCTCGAACATTGGTTTCGGATTCCAAGCGGTCAGCGAGGCTGAAAATTTAGAAATTTCTTCAGGTAAGAAATTTGTGTTGGTTGGAAGTTCTCATGCCGGTTTCTCCCACAACAAAGGAGATTTGACCGACGAACAAGTCTTCGATACAGGACACAAGCTTCTTACAAGTTCGAGCAATGGAGGCTCGATTGCTGTTAAGGAAAACTCAGAGCTCTATTTCGGAACTGAATTCCTTGACGGATTGACTTCCGGATGGGTTCAAAAAACTAATATCGAGTCTGGCTCTTCTTTGACGGTCAGAAAGGGAGACTTTGCCTCTTGGGATTTGGTCAATAACGGGCAAATTACGATTACAGAAGGGGCGCTGCTTCATAACAGAAAGATGCTCTCCTCAGGAACGATTCTGAATCAAGGGACCCTTTATCTTGAAAAAGATCATGATGACGGGACCTCAGGACAATTTGCTCTGACCGGAAACGCCTCCATCATAAATGAGGGTTTGTTGGATGCCTCTGAAGGTCAGACTGAAATAACGCTTAACGGGGCTTCGAGTCTGGTGTCGGAGAAGGAAACGATCGCCTCATTCTCAACTTTGACTGTCAATGAAGACGCAAAAGTTGAAATTAAAGGCGACGGTTCCGGCGAAACATTGAATGTCGCGGGTAACGGCTCCTACAAGATTGGAAGTACTTCGGAGAACACTTGGAAAGATATCTCTGTCGCCGGCGGTTTACTGGTTAATGAAGGAGTGTTAAATCCGGCAGCTGAAGGTGAAGAACCGAAACAATTAGGAAACCTCACCGTTTCGGGCGGCCAGTTTGTCAACGACGGCAGCGCAGACTTTGACCGCTTGAAAACTATTGGTTCCGGTGATGCAGGAACTCCCGCGGTGACGAATAAATCAGGAAAGGAACTTAAAGCTTCCACTCTGGATCTTGCCTCAGGCCTTAGTAACGAAGGGACGCTCTTGGCTGAAAGGACAGAGCTTTCAGGAAGCGCCGTTTTGGATAATCGGCATACCTTTGCTTCAGAGACAATCAATCTAAACGGAAGTTCTGCCCTTCAAAACCAAAATGACGGCGCTGAGATCCGTTCCAATCAAGTCACGTTAAGAGACAACTCCTCGCTGATGAATAGTGAAGGGGCAAGCGCTCAGATCAATACTTTGAAAGCCAACGATTCCTCTGTACTGGCCAATGAAGGTTTGTTAGAGACAACGGAAGTTGCGCTAGGCGGAACATCTGGCGTCACGAATACAGGAACGCTTCTGATTAAATCTGAAGAATCCGAAGATCCGGAGACACCGGTTAGAGAGCCGAAACTGACTCTATCCGAAAATGCAGTTCTCAACAATAAGTCTGAGATTACCAATGAAGGTAAAACAGAAATCACAGGCGGAGAGCTGAATAACAGCGGTTCAATTTTCCTCAAGGATGTACTGGTAAACGGAGGCAGTTTAAACAATCTTTCTGAATCGAGCGGAGAAGGCACAAGTTTGGGTTCGATGAGGGGCACCTCCCTCACTGTAGAGAGCGGAGAGGTTAATTTTGAGACCGGTACTTCCAACAATTGGGAAACCGTGGAAATAAACGGCGGTAAGATCGTCAACAACGCCGGCGATGGAGAAAACTCCGGTTCTTGGAACGTAACAAAACGATTTACGGTCAGCGATGGTTTCGTTACCAACAACGGAAAGATCACGGGGGGTTCTGATCTTACTCTATCAGGCGGGAGCTTAACCAACACCGGTTCCATGGGAATGGGAGAGGTTCTGGTTAATAATGGTGCGACATTAATAAATGATGCTCACAGTGAACTCACAGGTACCAAGATTACTGTCGCTGATGGGGGTAAATACATAAATGACGATACGGCCGTAGCTCATTGGACGGAAGCGAATTTCTCCGGTGACGGCTCATTTAAGACGAAAGCTGATTCAATCTTTAACTTCGATCAAACAGCAGTCTTGGACGGTGCCGGAGCAGCGGAAAATGCCGGAAATATTATTCAGAACAGTTCTTCCGGCGAAGGTCTTAAGCTCACGAACGGGACCCAACTGACTACCGGAGAGAATGGTTCTGTCGATGTTCAGAATCTTATGATCAGAACAAGTTCCAGTTACACGACTAACGGGACAGGAGATCGGATTGGATCAGGCAGCGTCGAAAACGGGGCTGCATTCAATGTCGGCAAGAACGCCGTTGTCAACTTGGGCAAAGGCACAGAGGATTTATTTACGATTAAAACAGGAGGAACGCTACACAACAGTGGCGTTGTGAATGTCGTAAAAGGTTCGGATGTCGTTATCGAAAATGGCGGCCGAGTGTCCAATGTTGACGGCCTTATCAATGTGGAAGAGGGCTCCAAGGTACAGAACGATGCCGAAATAAAAGGCGGTAATGTTTCGCTTGCCGAGGGATCGTCTTTTATAACAACCGGAACGGTTCAAGTTGATAAGATCAGCGGCATAGATGCCGCGTTAACAGTCAGCGGAGCCGGCGCTTCAGTTGAAATTACGGAGAAGACGGAAGGCGGGAGCTGGCTAAATCACTCTCGCATCACCATAGAAGACGGTGCGAAATTATTTGAAGATAAGCTCGGAACTTTAGGATCTGATAACACTTATGTATTGAAGTCTGAAGAGGCTCTACCTGAAATCTTTACCGTTCGAGAAGGTACAGAGGACGTTCCCAAATTAAGAGAAGATGATTTGCAGAAACCGTTCAGCCAGCTTGTTCTCGAGGATGGGGAATTTACGGGTCAAAGTAGTGTCGTGATTGACAAAGGCGGATATTTGGATGTTGATCATCTTGCCCTAAGAGGTGATAAACCGTCAGTGATTACTTTGAATGACGGGGGAGCTCTGAGGACGAGCATGGATCAAATTTTCCATCCGCTAAGTCAAATTCAGGCTTCGGCAGTTAAAGAAACTGTTAAGACAGGAGTTGATTTCAACGGCGGATATCTGATTTTTGACGATGATCAGTACACGGTTCAGCAGGTTGCCAGCGCAGTGAATACTTTGCAGGACGCCGGGTCCAAGTCTTCTATTGCTTTTATCGGCAGTTCTCACCCTGTTACGGAGTTAAGAGTAAGTGATGCTCGTGAGTTTATCCCCGGTAACGAAATCATTCTCTCGGAAGCTACACTGGTGAACGATCAGCCGGAAGAAGATAAATACAAAGAGGACGGCCGCGGCAAGGTCACGATCGGCAACCGAACGCCTGTTGGGGAACACAACTACGAAATCTCTGCTCCGATTACCGTTAAAAACATAGGAGGTAAGCTTGACAAAGGCTATAAGGAAGTTCACCTGATTGAAGTTGTTGACGGCAGAAAATTCGGACTACTGGGATCAATAACCGGAAAAGATGAACCAATTGATACCGGATCCGCTGATATTTCCCAACGTCTGTTTGTGGACTGCGGAATCGGAGGAACCGTTAGGGTAAAAGACGGAGAATTCAGACTGGGCGTAGGATTTGATGTTGGGCAGGAAAATCAGACTTCTAAGGGCTGGATCGGTTATGGAGAAATCTTCGATAAAGGTTCTTGGACAATCCGAGGCGGCGATTATCTGGTTAAAAACATTCGAAACTTAGGTATTGTTCAAGTTGACAACGGCGCGATCCTTAGGACGGAACAATATTCTGATAATCCTGATGTCGTTCTTGACGGCACGGCCGGTCAAGGATTCGGAATCCGAAATAACGGCAGTTTCATTTATGAGGGCGCCGAGCATGAATTCAGCGTCTACGGAACGTTTGTCAATCGCGGCTTAACAAATTTCGGCACTGCGGAAACATTAAGTATTGGCGGAAGACTTGAAGACTATTCTTTGATTGACTTCGCCGGTACCGATAAGGCACTAAAGAATCTGGAAGTCCTTGGAGGAGGTTCTGCAATAGCTTATAACCGCCATTTCGGCAACGAACTGAATTTGTATGAAGGGAGTCTATACGAAGTTAGTTTGACTCCTGATAAAGATTCGGAAGGAAAGGTTCAATGGAAAGATGTCCGTCTGGATGGAACTCTGAAGGTCAATTCAGGTTCGATATTTAAGTTAAGAGAGAGAGGAACTTTTAGCGGAACTGGTCTTATTGCCAATCAAGGCAGTGTAGATTTGACCACAGCGGAAAAAGCCTCAGCCGGAGCAGTTCAGAACAGTGCCGAGGCTGATATTGATTTTGTTGATCTTTCTCTTAATCAGCACTCTTTAGAAGCTGGATCATCGAACGCCGGCCAAATGGAAGGACGATCCCTATCGCTGGAGGCAGGACATAATTTCCGTCAGGGAGCTTCCGGCTCGCTGTCTGTTTCCGAACTAAAGATGGAAGAAAACACAATTCTGGAAAATCTTGGAAGAGTCGAAATTAAACCGGCTTCGGATGGTTTCTCTCCATCTCATGACATGAAAGGCCAATTTATCAACCGAGGAAACGCCTTATTAGCAGAAACAAAGCAGTTGAATATTGGTTCGGAACCGACAGCAGATCATAAAGTTGAAGCTAAATTCCATACCGAGGCCGGCGCGCAAACTAGTTTTGCAGATGCATTGGTTAAAACAGGGTCAGAGTTGAAGAATGAAGGTCAGGAAAGCGGAAAGAATCTTGTTGTTGAAAAACTGGCCGCTTACTTGATTACTTCTCGAGGTGAATCTGTTTGGGAAGACGTTCGGCTTGAAGGTAATGCAACGATATCCGGTGGCAAACTTCAGGTAACGACAGGCTTCTTAAGAGTAGAGAACGGAGCGACGCTGCTCAATGACGGCGGTACGATTCATGCGCACCTCATTGATGAGTCTCATGTGATCGGCACTATTATCAATAAAGGAGAGGCTCGGTTTAATCAGCTCACGCTTTCGGAAGGTTCGGAATCCCACAATTATGGGTATCAAGTCGGAAAACTTCTTCTCGTGAGAAGCGATTCAACAGGACATAACACCTATGAAGACAGCCGGTCTCAATGGGAAAAGGTTGAACTCAATGAGGCGCTGACAAACAAAGGTTCATTTGTGATTACTCAGCAGTTGGATGCAAAAGCCGATATTACAAACCATGGGACAGGTTTTCTCGATACATCCGGAACTCAAGGCTTTATCACAGCCCACAACTTGGTGAACTACGGAGAGGCAAAGCATCAGGATGTTACATTAGGAGACTTGGTTGAGGGGCCCTCTTCTGAAGTGAGCCCGTCGTCAGATCTTACGAATCCTGCAGATCCGGAGGATCAGACAAATTTGTCAGCTGTGCAGCAAGGGACTGAGCCGAACAATCCTCCTAAAAAATCTCCGGAAACCAAGTCGGATTCTGATCTTTTGCTTCAGGAAAACCCGAGAGAGGATGAATCCCCGGAGGAGAACACTTCTGAAAAAGACGCGTCCGGAGATGGTTCGGTAACTGATAGTTCGCAAGTTATCCGCAGTGCACGAATGGAGAACCACGGTACTGAAACCGGCCGAAATTTGACGATCACCGGAAGCGCAAGTTATCTGAACACAGCCAAGACACAGTGGCAGAATCTAACCATCCGCGATAAGGGAATCTATGAGAGTACGGCCGGAGAAGTTAAGCTGCAAAACTTTAACCTTGAAAAAGGGCAGGCGTTTGTGAAGGGCGGCTCTCTGGAGACGGCTGTAAATGCTTCCTTTAAAGGAGGTTCTCTCGAAGTTGGCGGTGAGGGACAGTACGCTAAAGCAGTTCTGCTTACCACCCCGACAGACGTGATGGATTCTCAAATTAATATTCGTCCGTACGGAGACGTTGGATTCGGACCAAGCTCGATAGCGCTGGCAGATGAAAAAAAGGCCATTGCGGCTTCCTCAGGGAAAGCCAGACTTTCTATGTCGGCTTCTTTGACCCTTGGGGCAAATGGAGGTATGCAGGTTGGAGCGCCCCCTGCTAGGGCTTCCGTGGACGGTCTTTACTTTGGAAAAGATTCCGCTTTGGTTATGAATTTCGCGGAATTGGGACCAAACGGAGCTCTTCTAACATCTGAACCAGAAAAAGAACTTGTCGTAGAGCCTGGCGCGGAATTGTACGTGAACCTCTCAGGTGTGAAGAAAGGAAACTATTACATTACAAGAGGTTTTAACACTGCGGCCAACGAGGCTTCGGACGGTACATGGATCGGCGGCTGGGATAAGGAATACCTGATTGCTATTCCCAAAGAATCTGTTGCTCGATGGAAGCTATTTTTGCACCATGATACCGATGATGTATGGCTTGAAGCAAAATTGGCTGAAATACCGGACGTGGAGGCGATAGAAGTTGCGACTGAAATCCTAGATACGGAAGGAGAAAAAGATTATGGTCCGGGCGGTAAGTTTGTCATTGAAGTTCTTAATAATGAGGGCCGTCCTGTCAAAGAAAATGCTCAAATTTACAACAGTTTTGTGAATCTAGCTTTCGCGGGAGGTCAACTTTCGACGGCTTACTCTTCTCTTAATAATGCGGCACAGGTTCTTGAGGGGAGAACGAGCATGATTGCAGAGAACTTCAATCGGAATGGTTACGTGGCGAATAAACATCGTCAAGGCGATCTCTGGTTTGAAACGATCGGCAAACATGAAAGGGTCAGTCATTACGAAACACGCAAGATGTCCGGCGTAGGCTATACGAGTACTTATTACGGATTTATCGGCGGCGTAGATCATTTGTTCGCTGATAAAAATCTCCTTACGGGTGTAGCCGTCAGCTATCAGAAAGGCAATGCGAAATCTCGAGGTCCGATTACAAATACTAAGAACGAGTTTGAGACCTTTGGGGCTGAATTGTATGGCTATTGGTCACCGGGGCCGTTCTTGAACGTTGCCGGAGATATCGGTTACTACCGGAACAATGCTGATGTGACACAGCATCTTGGAGGAGCGGGGGGATTTGCTAAGGCTTCCGCTGATACTTCGACTAACATGATCACAGCCGCAATAAGAGCGGAGAGTACCATCAAGACTCGGCTTGTTAATATCGTCCCGCATGCCGGCGTGAGATATATTCTTACCAACACTGACCGTTACTATTCCAAGCTAGACGGGCAGAAGGCTTTCAAGAACGATCCCCACACTACTTCAACGATTCAGTTTCCGCTCGGAGTAGGTTTCAGAGCCGATCTTATAACTAAAGGAGGTTGGAAACTTAGACCTCAGCTAAACACGTCGGTTGTCCTCCAAGCGGGGCATAGAAAGCAAAAGATTTTGTTCTCCACAATGGACGAAGCGGTTAACAGCCGTATTTACGGACAATTTACCGGTGCTTACGCGTTCTTAGCTTCTTTAGGGCTTCAAGCAGAAAAGAATAACGCTACCTTTGGACTGAGGTATTCAATTTCTGCGGCACAAGGCGGAAGAGTGGATCAGGCGCTGAAACTGGAGGCAATTTGGAGGTTCTGATCCTACCCATTCGATTTTTAAGTTTTTTTGGCTCTTAGGGCCACAGCCCCTCGACCTCGGGCAAGGGGATAGTTTAGAGGAAACTCACTCTTTGGAGAGGGTTTCCTCAGTTTTTCTCAATACTTTTTTCTGCTCCCAGAATGTTTAGTGCACAACATTTGGGTGATATGATAGTTAAAAGCTATCAGGACGGCGATTAAATTGAGCTTCTTGAATAACGTCGGAATTTTGAATTGCTGTATAACTTGTCGAGAGAGTGTTTTCGTAGGCCCCTAGGTGAAGCTGCTACCCATCAAGAACATTTCGAGAACACTTCGAAGTTAGGTACTAATCTTGGATGCAGCTGGTTTGTTGATCTTTTGACGGGTCGGGAAAGAGAGAACGAAATGGGTCAGGCTAGAAATACGATTTTGATTGTGGATGACGTCGAGCTAAACAGAGATGTCCTGTCTATCATGTTCTCTCAAAGCCATGAGATCGAATTTGCCGAAAGCGGTCCTGAGGCGCTGGACATTCTCCGCAAGAAAAAAGAAGACATCTGTGCCATCCTTCTTGACTATGTCATGCCTGAGATGGACGGTTTAACCTTTTTGGAAGAGGCGATCAAAGAAGGATTAGTGGAGAGCATTCCTGTCTTTCTGATTACGGCATCCTTAGAGCATGACGTTGTGCATCGTGCTTATTCGCTGGGCGTGGCTGACTATATTCAGCGTCCGATTTCTCCGTACATCGCTCAGCGCCGTATAGAGAACATTATTGATTTATTTAAGACACGTGCAGCTTACAAGAAACTTCTTGAGATTAACAGAACGCTTTTAGAACGTCTGAGCGAAGTCGATGACTCCATTACCGACGTCCGAAATCCTTAATAACTATTGAAGAAACCAAGCGACCGGAGAAGATCCTCCGGTTATTGTTATTCATCGTAATCACCGGTTTCTCTTTCTAAATATTCCTTTTGACTGAGCGTGATCTGAGCATCGTTCTTCCACATGGCCACCCAGCCGTCCAGCATCCTGGAATCCTGGATGTCAACTTCCAGACGCCAGGTTCCGTCTTCTTTTTTAAGCAATTTCTGAGAAGTGTTGAAAGGCGTTTCCTCTAAGTTCTTTGCCGTGACATCGCTCTTGAACTCCAATATCCAGTGGACCCATTCTCCGTTGCTGTAATTAAAGTGACGGTCGTGAATGTAAGACTGGAGATCAAACTCTTCCGGGCGATGCGCATCAAAAGAGGTGACTTCAGCCTTTTTGAAACGATGAAGCGCCAGATGGACGACGTTGTCGAAATGATCGAACTGACAAATTAAGTAGAGTCGGACATCTTGCTGAACCAGGGCAAGAGGAGAGATAACGGCGCTCGTGGTTTTGCCGTTCATGTTGGTGTATTCGATTCTGAGTTTCTTTTCCGAATACAACGCTTCGGAGACCGCATCAAAGATTCTTGGAAGTACCTTGGAAGGCATTTGCGGAATTGAGGATGAAATGACGCAGACTTTATTGAGCCATTGATTTTCTTTGGCGTTTGAACCTTTTTCCTTGAGCATTTCGGAAGCCGCATCAAATAAGAATCCCAACGATTTGAGGACGGTTCCCGGAATCTGATACTTCATGTGCTCCTGCGCAATTCTCAGAAGCAGACATTCATTTGGTTTTAAGTGAATATTGTCGGTGATGGAATCCGTGCGTTCTCTTCGGTAACCGTAGGCATTTCCTCGGTCGTCGCGCACCAAACCGTATTTGCCGCAGTCATACATTTGCTTCAAGTAACGCTGCAGTGACCGCCTGCTGACATCAATGTCTGCGGATGCCAAAGAATTAAGAATGTCGTCCACCGAGACAAACCGTTTGCTCAGCGGTATTCGATTGAGAATCTCCAAAATGATCGATGCTTCTTCTTTTTTATCGTGTTTTCTTCCCATCCTTAGGCTCTCCAAGGTCAAATTTCTGTCGCAAGGCGCGTATTGATTTTTATTTTAATCGGTTTTACTGCGTCAATTTCTTTCGCTTCAAATGCAAAAATAACAACATAGAAGGAGAACAAAAATGCCTCGCAGAAGAACAAGTGTCTTTGAAAAAATGTTTAGTGACAACCGTCTTCGTTCTATTCCGGATTCAGAACAGCAGAGTACCTTGTGTGTTGAATATTGGACGTCCAAGATTTTGATCGAACTCTCCGGCTATAAATCGTTGGAACTCGATGATGTGCAGGAGATGGCAAATATCCGAGTGGTCAAGGCGTGGCAGCAGGAAATCGAAAACGACGTTTCGGAACTTTACGAACTTAAAGGAAAAGAAGAAGGCGACACTGAATTACTTGACGATGCAGGAGACAGTGTTTTTCGTCGATACAAATCTGTGAAAACAGAGCTTAGAAAGCGCATCGACAATCCTCCAGTTTCCATGAAGAAGGTTTATCGCAACATTAAGAAAGAGATTGATTTGCACGGTTTCTACCCGAAAGGTTTTGCGGCTAATCTTGAACTCATCAAAGAAGCCTATGACCTTTCCGAAGATGAAGGTCTAGTCACCGCCTTCATCTTCTTCACTCTTGCCTATCGAAACTTGAGAAGAGCCCTGAACTCTTTCAGTTATTCCGACCGCGGCTTTTTCCTCGTGCTGGAGGTCATCGCAAAAACGTTGGGCCTGCCTTTGGAAAAGGTCCAAGAAATGCTCGGGCCGGATGGCAAACTTATCCGAATGGCAATCTTCGGCGTAGACAGAGAGTCTTCTAATATTGATTTCGAGGACTACTTTGAATCCAAATCCGGTATTTCCTTCTTTGATCTCTTCTTCGGGAAAATCGAAAAGAAGCAGCTTGTAAGTTCGATCCTCACTCCTTGCAACAAGTCTCGTCTCACGCTCGAAGACGTCAAGTATCTACCTGTGATTGACTCTTTAGTCGTTCCGTTTTTAAAGGGGATTAAAGATGAAGGCCCCAGAGGCGTCAATGTTCTTTTGTATGGTCCTCCTGGTTCCGGAAAGACGGAATTAGGAAAACTTTTGATTGAACAAGCCGGTAAAAAAGCCTACACATTAAAACTCGGAAGAGAGGAAAAGGTTTTGGCTTGCTGGGAACGAGCCTGCAAGTTAAGTCGGAACGACGCCGTCACGGCAATTCTGATTGATGAAGCGGATGACGTTTTCAACAGCGATCTGGTCCAAGGAACGACTGATCGTACAAACAAAGCGCGCATTAATACCGCACTCGAAAACACTAAAAAGCTGACCGTGTGGACAACGAACTCTCTGCGTTCTATGGATGCTGCCATTATCAGAAGATTTCATTTTGTCCTAAAGGTTGGTTATCCGCCTCGAGCTCAAATGGAGAAGCTCGCACAAGGAGCATTGGCCAAATCTTTGTCTGAAGAAAACATTAGTCGTCTGGTGAATACGGAAAATCTTTCTCCGGCACTTGTCGCTCAAGTCGGAGAGATCGTGGACAACCTCCAAGGTAATAAAGTTAAGTTTCCGGAAGACTCTTTGATGGCTCTTCTCGAAGATATTCTCAAAGCACAAGGTTTTGGAAAACTGGCTGCCGCGACGAAGAAAATCGGAAAGTTCGACCCTGCTTTAAGCAACTCCGATACAGATCTGGAAGCTTTATCGAAAGGCCTCAAAGAAGCGGGCGCCGGAAGGTTATGTCTTTACGGTCCTCCGGGCACGGGCAAGACAGAATTTTGTCATTGGCTCGCAAAGAAGCTTGAACGCCCTCTCATCATGAAAAAAGCGTCGGATCTTCTGAACTGCTATGTCGGCGGTACAGAACACAATATCGCCGCTGCCTTTGAAGAAGCAAAAAGAGAAAATGCCGTTCTACTCTTTGATGAAATTGATTCTTTCCTTCAAGATCGAAGAACCGCGAATCATTCCTGGGAAGTTACGCAAGTCAACGAATTTTTGACTCAGATGGAGTCTTATGAAGGCTACCTTGTGGCAACAACGAACCTTTTGGATCTGATGGATAACGCTTGTCTGAGAAGATTCGACTTGAAGGCCAAACTCGAATACATGACTGATGATCAGGCAGAAGAAATGTACAGAAGACTGGCTCAGAAGTGGAAATTCTCTGTCGGAAACGAAGTGAACAATCTGCGGAAGATCAGAAATCTTTCCCCGGGAGATTTTGCGGCTATCGACAGAAGACTTCGTTTTACCAAAGCTGTTTCCGGAGAAAAGATTGTCGACATGCTGAAAGTTGAAACTCAACTGAAGGAAGGCCAGATGTCTTCTTCCAGAAGAACCATCGGATTCCTGGATAACTAATGAAATTAAGCTATGGCCGCTTTGAAAAAATAAAGCGGCCATTAGCTTGGCCGCAAAAAACTCCCGAGGAGAGGCGGGAGTTCAAAAATAGTTTGACAATTTTTAGGAATGATTAAGGTACAGCCATATCAAAGCGTTTGTCTTCTGCGTTCTTGTGGCACTGACGGCAGTAGAGAACGCTTTGTTCGTGTTCTTTATGGCAAAGTGTGCAGCGAAGCTGTCCGGCATGAGAATCATGCGGGTTTAAAGCTACTTTCTTTGCGGCAGAAGCAGCAGCTAAGTCCTGGTAGTTATGGCATTTCATACAAGCCTTGGACTTGGCAGCGGCAACCGGAGCGGAAGAGTTGTGACACTGTTCGCAAGTCACGCCTTTTTGCATGTGCTTTGCCATGGTGGGAGCAGCCTGAGCAGTACAGAAGGCGCCGGCTAACAGAATTGCTGCGGTGGTAATGAGGCGGTTAAATTTCATTTTTTTCTTCCGTTTTTAGACCCGGACCCTACGGTCCGGGCTTCTCTAGAAGTTACTTACCGGCTTTGACATCGGCAAGAGCGTTGTCAGCAGCTAAGCGGCCGCTGGTCATAGCGAACGAAGAGGCAGAGCCTTCGCAGCGGAGGTCGTAAGAAGAGTCATACAAACCGCCGATATCCTGACCGACGACATAGAGGTTGTCGATCACGTCGCCCTGCGGATTCAGAGCCTGGAACTTCGGATTGACAGTGACGCCGCCCAAAGTTAGGAAGAATGCGCGGATGCCTTTCAGAGCATAGTACGGACCTTTTTCCATATTGAAAGTTGCAAGGTGTTCAGGCAGACGGCCGAATTCCGGATCTTTACCAGCTTTAGCGTATTCGTTCACCTTGTTCATTGTTTCTTTCAGGTTGGAAGCAGGTACGCCGATCTGTGCAGCTAGGTCGTCGATTGTGTCAGCCTTGAAAGCCCAACCTCTCTGCTGACCGATTTCGAAAGTCTTCGGAAGAGCCTTCAGAGGAACGCCGGCAAGAACGATGGCGTTGAACGGAAGCAAAGCGCCCTTGTTAACCAACTGATCATATTTCTGCTGGTCGATGATGTTGTACATTACGCCGCCGGCACTTGTCATGGCATTGTAGACATCAACGAAAACAGCACCACGGGATTCGTTGAAGAAGCGTTTGCCGTGCTGATCAACCCAGAGCCAGGGCTGAGCCAAAGCGCAGCGGCCTTGCTTGAGTTCATCAGCGCCCATGAACTGGTTGATCGGGGGCAGGTCGGCGAGGTACGGAGCGTTACCTGCAATGGTATGCATACCTTTAACGCCTGCACCGACTAACTGAGCCATTTGGATGCCGTCACCCGTACGGCCGTCACCGTTCTTACCGTCGGTTACAGGACCGCGGTACCAAACCGGTTCAAACATACCTAGAGCAGAGGAGTCGTTCACGTACTTGGCGAGCATTTCTTTATTGGATTCGAAACCGCCGGTAGCGATAATGACTTTCTTGGCCTTGACGATGACTTTTTCGCCTTCGCCGTCGACAGCTTCAACACCTACCACTTTACCGTTTTCAACGATCAGTTTCTTGGCCGGGGTTTCGGTGAGGATTGTGCCGCCTTTGGCGCGAACTTCCTTAGCGAAGCGCTGGATGATGCCGGCAGCACCGCCTTTGAACAAGTGCCATGTCATCAGGGATTCATCTTTCGGATACATGGTGCGGATGCCGCGCATCTGAGCGCCTTTGTCCATAACCCAGTCAATGGTCTTTCCGGATTCTTCAATCAGAACACGAAGGACGTGCGGGTCAGCGCGATAGTGATGGTACTGCAGAGCGGCAGTAAGAACCTGGTCAACGGTGGTGTTGATGTTGTGTTCCTTCTGATAACGGGTGCCGACGCCAAGACTTCCTTCAGGGAAGTTTCCGCCGCCGCCCAGGGCAGCTTCTTTTTCGAGGACGATCGGTTTAGCGCCTTGGTCAACTGCGCTCTGAGCTGCTGCCAAACCGGACAGGCCGCCCCCGATGATAACGAGGTCGGTCTCATAAACCTGCGTTGCGAATGCAGGAAGCGAGAAAGTGGTGAGTAAAGAGGCTGCGATAGCAGATGTAAGCAGACTTCTACGAAGCATCGTAATTCTCCTTGTTTTGTGGTTATTAAGTGGTGTACCGCTTGGTGTTTCTAGGAGTATCTTAAGCGTGCCTTATGGAGATATACTTTGCGCAAGTTGCACTCCTATCTTTGCATTGTTGACAAAGGGTTATCACTGTGGCGGACATTACCAAACTTTCTATTGACGATACGAGGTTTCTTGCGGAGCTAGAAAAGACGGGCGTTTTGCTTCGCGCGGGGTTGTTGTTAAATTTGTCTCCGTCTTCCTCAAGCAGGAACTTTTCTCGGATACGTTCGTACTTTCCGCAGGAAATTTTTAGACAAATGGAAGGAATCTGGGTGCCGACAAACTACTACCTGCAGATCAAGCCGCAGATTCATCAGATTTTGGAAGCTTCTGAAGCGATGATGGATATGCAGTTTGATCCGAGTCAATCCACAAGGACTTTTGTCTTGAGCTCAGTGATGACCGAAATCTCTGTCGTGATTTCCGGTGTACTGCCGAAAATGATTGAAAGAGCGCCGAAAGTACGATTAGACCTGAGCAAGCACGACAATGAGATCGCCGCTGTAAGTGAAGGCAAAGCGGATTTTGCGGTAATCACGGACGTTGATCTGGCGCCGGATCTCCACCGAATGAAGCTTTACCCGCTGGATCGTGTGTTGCTTGTCAGGAAGGGGCATCCACTTACGCAACTCAAAGGTCCTTTGTTAACTCGATACCTTCAAGTTTATGACCGTGTATCTATTCGGACAGGTCGGTCCGCATCCTGGGTCGGCCCTGAGCAAGGCTTATTCCAATACGAAAGGTTTATGGAACACACGAGGTTTTCTACGTCGCGTTTCTATTCTGCATGGGGCGCTATTGAGAAGACGAATTTGATTTCGGTTTGCGGCTGGCGTGCTGCAGAGCTGGCAATGAAGGCCTATAAGTTAACGGCGCTTCCCTTGCCAATTGATTTTGAAGAGACCGAAAAATGGAATGTTCTGATTTGGTCGGACAGCAAGCACCGAGATCCGGCGCATAAATGGATGAGAGGGCTCTTTAAAGAATGGGCGATTGAAGATGCCGAGCGAATGAAGAAACTCAAAGAAAAAGACCTCGGTGTTCCGAAATATAAATAAGCGGCCATGAAGGCCGCCCATTGAGAACTAGAACGCTAATGATTAGGCGTTTTCAGATGCTGTCTGATCGACGCAGCAGGCAAGAGCATTAAAGCCGCCGTCGATATAGATGGTTTCCGCAGTGATTCCAAGAGAATTGTCGGAAAGAAGGAAGGCTGCGGTGTTGCCGACTTCATCAATTGAAACCAAAGAACGAGTCGGAGAAACGGCTTTGCACTGAGCCAGCATTGAGCTAAAGCCTTTAATGCCGCTTGCGGCAAGAGTCTTAATCGGGCCGCAGGAGAGTGTGTTGGCGCGAATGCCCTGCGGGCCGACGTCAGCAGCAATATAGCGGGTAGCAGATTCAAGCGCTGCTTTGCAAAGTCCCATCGTGTTGTAATTGGGAACGACTTTTTCTCCGCCGAGGTAAGACAATGTCAGCAAAGAAGCTTTGTGGCCGGCCATTAACGGGACCATTCTCTTAGCCATCGCAATGTAGGAGTAAACGGAGACGTTCATTGCGGAGAGGAAGCCTTCGCGGGAAGCGCCTTCGAGGAAGCTGCCGCTGATGGATTCGCGGGGCGCCCAGCCGATCGAGTGGACAAAGCCGTCAAAACCGTCGGTCCAGCGATTGGCGAGTTCAAGGGCTGCTAAATCAATTGATTCATCGGAAGATGCATCTAACTTAATGACTTGTCCGGCGCCGAATTCATCGGCAAAGCCCTGCACGCGTTCTTTAAAGCGTTCGTTGTTATAGGAAAGAGCTAGTTCAGCGCCTTCTCTGGCACAAGCCTTTGCAATTCCATAAGCAATAGAGCGATTAGAAGAGATTCCAGTGATCAGGAATTTTTTACCGGTTAAGAAACCCATGACGTGTTCCAATGATTAAAAAACGCCATTTTATCAGCCTGAACGAAGTGGCTAGGTACGATTAGAGGTTGCGGAGGATCCAAAAGAAAGCGGATGTTACTTTTAGAAGATGATTAGAAGGAAAATTGCAGTGCAGTCTAGTCGACAGAGCTGTCCGAAACTTTGAGAATTTTTGCATCTTTCTGAAGGTCGTTCAAGAACTCTGTTGTCTGAAGTCTTTCAAGTTCTGAAAGCACTTTTGGCTTAACTTCTTCATAAGAAGGAAAGGGGACCTCACGTTTTTCTTCGAGAAGCACCACGTGATATCCGAGCTTGCTTTTGAAAGGAACCGGCAGAAGGTCGCCCGGCTGAAGAGCGAGGATGGCTTCGGCGAGGCCCGGAACCAAGACATTACGAATATTCGTAAAAGGAATCTGTCCGCCGTTTTGAGAGGTACTTTGGTCCAAAGATCTCTCTTTAGCGAGAGAACCAAAATCGGAACCTACCTTGAGAGATTGAATAATTTCTCTAGCTTCTTCCGGTGTCTTTACCAAGATATGTCGAAATTTGATTTCGTGTGGATCGTAGCTAGAGAGAAGTGAGTCGTAACGATTCCGAACCTGTTCTTCCGTGATCGGATGCTCAGAAGCATATCTGCGGCTCAGAATCGATCCGTAAAGCTGAGCCTGTTTTTCCGAAATCAAAATACGAACTCGAGGATCTTCTAGAAGACCTTCATTTCTGGCAGCTTGTTCGATGATTTTTTGTTCGAGAAGAATGCTTCGGGCTGCGTTTTTAAGCTGCTTTTCATTGGTTACGCCGTTGGCTCTCAGGAAGTCCATTAACTGCTTTTGTTCTTCTACGGAAACAAACTGTCCGTTAACCGTAAAGGCAGTTTGAGCAACGGCTGCAGGAAGGACGCCGGCAAGCGCAGCGGCGAGCACAAAGGACTTAAGCACCTGCAGCCTCAAATAAAAATATTAGTGGCGAGATTCGCTCGGCGCCAGCAATGTCATATTGATGTTGTGAATACCGTGACCGATAAAAGGTTTCAAGTATTCGTAAACGATTCGGTGTCGGTCAATTTTCGGCAGACCTTCAAAACGTCTGGAAATGACAAAGAGGTGGTAGAGGGAGCCTGCAGCAGGAGCTCTGCCGGCTTCAGGTCTTGTGTAATCAGTAAAGCGAAGCTCGATTGGGAAAATCGGCTCAAGCGCTTGGCTGATTCTTTCTAATGTGGGAGTGTGACTCATCTTTATTTTCCTTCCGAATCAGATTCAGGGATAAATCGGGAAATATAAAAGCCGACGCCTAGGGTAAAGAGGAGCGTCAGTCCCATCAGCCCGAACAGTTTGAAATTCACCCACACGTCGGTGGAGCATGTGTAGGCAACTATAAGATTAAGAACACCGGTAACGGCAAAAAAACCGATCCAACCGCGAAGGAGAATATTCCATGCAGGTTCCGGAAGAGAAACTTTATTACCGAGAAGCGACTTAAGGAAGTTCTTATGCATGAAAGAACCGCCCAAAAGGATTCCGCCAAAGATCCAGTAAAGGATCGTGGGTTTCCATTTGATGAACATTTCATCGTGAAGCCAGATTGTCAGAGAGCCGAAGACTAAGATGACGGCAACAGAAATCCACAGCATCGGATCGATCTTCTCACGGCGTACAAATTTCACGCCGATCTGAAGAAGCGACACGATTATCGCAGCAGCCGTGGCACAAATAACCGGGGCCTGGTCGGCTTGAAAGCCGCTTCCCAGCCATTGGTTGCAAAGCGCAGCCGCAGAGTCCGGATTTGTCTGAGCAACTTTAAATGTGCCGAAGAACAAAATCACCGGCAAAAGGTCGTAAAGGAACTTCACACTCTTTTTTCCAACAACAAAATCGTTTCAGGTAATGAAACTTTCAAATTCAATGAATTCTACTTAAAAATCCGTTTTTTGTTAAATAGAGGTATATCATTACGCGACTCTTAAGAACAGCTGGTTTCATCCCTAATTTACAGGGATAATCCTATTTACTCTCCCCGCTATTAGCCGACTTTAGAGATTTTCATTTTCAATTGGCAAAAAAAGGCCGCCGAAGCGACCTTTCCTAAGTATCAATGGAAATTACTTAGATGATTTTTTCTTAGCCGGAGCGGCTTCAGCGATCTTAGCGTTCTTCATCAGATCAGTCATGTACTGCTGAGCCTGACGCTGTGCAGCAAGATTCTGAATCTGAGGTTTCAGAGCATCGAAAGAGGGCAGAGGAACTTCACGCTTGTCCTGAAGCTGGATAACGTGGTAGCCGAGTGCGCTGTGGAAAGGAACGGGAAGAAGAGCACCTTTGTTCAGAGCCATTGCAGTTTCTGCAAATCCGGGGATAGCGATTCTGCGGATGTTGGTGAACGGGATTTCTCCGCCCTGAGCTGCTGTACCCTGATCCAAAGATTTTTCTTTGGCGATCGTTGCAAAGTCACCGCCGGCGTTCAAAGACTTGATGATGTCTTTGGCTTCTTGTTCTGTTTTAACAAGGATGTGACGAACTTTGATTTCGTTCGGATCGTACTGTTTTTTAACTTCTTCGTAAGTTTTCTTGAGGTCCGTATCGGTCAGCGGGTGGGCAGCAGCATTTTTGCGAACTAATTCAGCGGAGTAAATTTCTGTCTGACGTTCTGCAATCAGCGCTTTGACGGCAGGATCCTGAGCGATATTGGCTTTTTTAGCCGCTTCTTCAATGAGTTTTTCCTGAGCGAGGATGCTGCGGGCAGCTTCGAGCTGCTGTTTCTGGTCTTTGACTCCGCGGTCAGCAAGAACTTTCATGAGTTCTTGCTGATCTGCCACGGAAACTGTCTGACCGTTAACGGTGAAGGCAGTCTGAGCGAAGACGGGAGCGGCAAGGGCTGCCAGGGCTGTTGCGAGAAGAAGTTTTTTCATAATTAAATTTAATTTATCCAAAAAATGCGAGGAAGACTGCTTAGATAACTGCTCTTAACCGTTTTCTTCGCCTGAGTTAACCGCCTCATTCTACTCAATTTTGCGAGTGCGGGTAATTCAAAATCACACTTGGGAAAGCTCTAACAACCTCTTGAATTTTTTGAAATTAGAAAGAAAAGAATCGCAAATGTGGGGGAGGAACCTTTGACGGAAGAAAGTGTCGATGGAGGATCTTTCAATCCGAAAATGCAAACTTAGCCGGAGCGAGAATTTTCGATTTCTGCAAACCAACTTTTCTTGTGGATTCTGATGTTCTTACAGTCAGACTAGAGTTTGAGCTTGAAGTCGAGTGTATATATGCATAAATTTAATAAAAAGTTATATTAAATTTATATTAGACATGAATAATCCTGTTTTCTACTATTGAGCCATCAAAGCAAGTTTTCTCAGAAGTTTCCTGTCAATAGATTGAATATAGGTGACCATCATGTTGGAACTCATTTCTGCCCTTCTTTCCTCTCTGTTGGTTATGGGATCTGCTGTTGCAGCAGACGAACAAATTCCTGCCGGTGATCAGCTGGTAAAACGGGGCGATGCCATCCAGAGCATTAAAGGAAGCGACAAGATATTTACCGGTGAAGTCAAGATCGTCCCTCTGTCTGAATCTGTTCCCGGGATGCCGGTATCCAGTGCATATGTAATTTTTGAACCAGGCGCCAGATCTTTCTGGCACACACACCCGACCGGACAGGTTCTGATCATTGTTGAAGGAGAAGGCCGTTCGGGCGTCTATGGAAAACCAGTGAGCGTCCTGAAAAAAGGCGATGTGGTTGTATGTCCGAAAGGCATCAAACATTTCCATGGCGCAGCTCCCGACAAGAGAATGGTTCAAATGACGGTTACCGGGTACGATCCTCAAGGCAAGAACGTGACATGGATGGAACCGGTCACGGACCAGCAGTACAAGAACAGCGAGAAGTAACAACGTTTCCTTTCCTTAAATGATTAGGCCGAAGATCCGTATGGGTTTTCGGCCTAAATTACTTTCTAAGACTCCCCGACTGTTTCTTTTGTACTGATAAGAAGAATACTTCTCATTTTCGTTCAAAAACTCTTACAAATTAGGCATCGTTTTGTCGCTATCCGGGGGCCGATTGAACGTTGTCTTAAGACAAGCGGATTATCCTTAGCAAACAATTCGTTAAAACAGAATATTCGTATCTATGAAAATTGCGAAAAAACTTGCTGTCGCGGCTTGCGTCGCTTCAGCCTTTACTATGATGAATACACAAGCAGAAGAAACAAAAGCACCGGTCAGCGTCTCTCAAGCCGGTACTGCACTTCCGGCCGGTGTGACCCAAGGGCCGAGTATTGAAGGTGTGACAGAATATCGTCTTACCAACGGATTACGCGTAGTTCTTTTCCCGGATGCCTCTAAAGATACGGCGACCGTTAACATGACTTATCAGGTCGGTTCTCGTCAGGAAAACTACGGCGAAACCGGCATGGCTCATTTGCTCGAGCATCTGATTTTTAAAGGAAGCAAAAACTTCCCGAATCCGACCAAAGAATTCACGAACCGCGGTTTCCGCATGAACGGTTCCACTTGGCTCGACCGTACTAATTACTTTGTCTCCTTTACTGCTACAGAAGACAACCTCAAGTTCGCTTTAGCTTGGAGTGCTGACGCTATGCGCAACTCCTTTATCGCTAAAAAAGACTTAGACAGCGAAATGAGCGTTGTGCGCAACGAATACGAGATGGGCGAGAATCGTCCTTCCAGCGTGTTGATGAAGCGTATGCAGTCCATGATGTACGACTGGCACAACTACGGCAAGAGCACCATCGGCAACAGAAGCGATATCGAACATGTTCGTATCGAAAACCTTCAGGCTTTTTATCACCGGTATTACCGCCCGGACAACGCTGTCTTAACAGTCAGCGGTAAGTTCGATGTCCAGAAAACGCTGGAATGGATCGTTAAAGATTTCTCTTTAATCCAGAACCCGAAAGAAGCGCTTCCAGCTGAATGGACAGTGGAACCGACAGCGGACGGTGAACGAGTGTTTGAGATCCGCCGCAAAGGAGAAACTCAGATGGTTGCTGTCGGCTACCGCATCCCGAGCGCTTTACATCCGGATGCTTTAGGCGTGGAAGTTGCAACTGAAGTGTTGGCCGATTCTCCTAACGGCCGTCTGTACGAAGCCTTAGTAAAAACCGGACTAGCAGCAAATGTTTTCGGTTACGCCGTCGGCGCTAAGGAGCCCGGCTTTGTGATCTTCGGTGCCTCCGTTAAGAAAGGCGAATCGCTTGAGAAAGTTAAAGATAAGCTTATCGAAACGATTGAAGGCTCTTTAAAGCAGAAGCCGATGACTTCTAAAGAGTTAAACAGAACCAAGGCTCAGATGGAAACCATGTACGAACGCGCCTTTGCCGATCCGGAAGGATTTGGTGTCGGCTTATCAGAGTACATTGCGCTGGGCGACTGGAGACTTTTCTTCTACGGCCGCGATAAGACTAAAGACGTCACTGCTCAGCAGGCTGACAGTGCAGCAGACAAATATTTCGTGCGTGACAACCGAGTTGTCGGACTCTTCATTCCCGATGACAATCCTCAGCGCGCAGAGATCACAAAAGCTCCGAGCGCGGATGAACTGCTGGCTAATTACAAGCCGCAGGGAACTGCTCAAAAGATTGAGGCTTTCGACTCTTCGTTCGATAACCTCGACAAGAGAACACAGCGTATTGATATCGGCGATTTGAATATTGCTTTGCTGCCCAAACAGACACGCGGTGAAACCGTGACCGTTTGCATGAAGTTCAAGTCCGGCGACGAGAAGAATCTTTTTGGTAAGGCTAATCTTCAGCCTGTTGCTGCTGCGATGCTGACTCGCGGAACAAAGACGATGACTCGCTCTGAAATTGAAGATCGTATGACCGAGCTGAAGATGGCCGGTTCCATTACGAACTTCACGACTACGAGAAAGAATCTTCCGGCCGCTCTTGAGCTTGTGTTTGATGCCATGCACAACTCGATCATGCCGCAGGATGAATTTGATCAGTTTAAGAAGCAGATGCAGGTCATGATCGAAAGCATGCGTGATAAACCTGATGCGCTCGCTCAGAACGCTATTACGCAGCACTTCAATACTTATCCGAAGGGCGATCCTCGCTACGAATACTCTTTAGATGAGTCGCTGGAACAGCTGAATAAGCTTACAGTTGATCAAGTCAGAGCTTTCTATAAAGAATTCGGCGGTACGTCTCGCGGTGAGATTTCGATTGTCGGCGATTTCGATCCGAAGGCAGTGGAAAAGATCATTCGTGATGATTACGCCAAGTACGTTTCTAAGGCTCATTACGCTCCGGTCGTAACGGAATATCGTCCCGTTAAAGCCACTCGCGTCGTTATTGATACTCCTGACAAGGAAAACGCAATTATCGTTGCTCGTTCTGTGTTCCCGATCAACGACACAGCTCCGGATGCTCCGGCACTTACCGTTGCCAACTGGATTCTGGGCGGCGGCACAGGTCTTTCCAACCGTTTGATTGAAAGACTTCGCCAGAAAGAAGGCCTTTCATACGGCGCCGGTTCTCACGTTCGTATTCCTGCGAAGGGCGATAACGGTAGCTTTGTTTTCCGTGCGATTGTGGCTCCTCAGAACATGCTTCAGGCAGAAGCCAGTGCCCGCGACGTGATTGCTAAAGCGATTAAAGACGGCTTTACAGATCAAGAGGTAGAGGAAGCCAAGAAAGGTCTGCTGCAGGCAATGCAGGTCGCTCGTTCTCAGGACGATGTGGTTGCCCGCTCCTGGAACGACAAGATGGAAAATCAACGTACATGGGCATTCAGTAAGAAACAGGCGGAAGCCATTTCCAAGCTGACGACGGCTGATGTTAATGCGGCGCTGCGTAAGTACATTAAACCCGATGATATTACTTTCGTGCTGGCTGGAGATCAGAAGAAAACCGCGCAGAAGAAGCAAGACTAATTTCCAAAGGCGGTAGGCAGGTTTGTCTGCCGTAAAGTGGAATTTTGAGAGCTGAGCCTAAAAACTCAGCTCCTATTTTTTCTGGATCCAAGGTGCCGACAGAAAGAATTTGGTGATGAAAAAGGAATTGATTTCGAGGCTCTAAGGTCAATTTATTTGTTTGAAAAAGCTCTTAAAAAGATGATCAACTTGTGGAAAAGGAGGCCTCGTTAAACAATCTAATTTGTCAGATTTTTCGTTAATATTTTTTTATTAGAGGGGATATTAAATACTGCAGTAAAAGCACCCTAAATTCGCGGTATGCATAACTAGGGGTAAAACATTAGGTATCAATTTTTTACGGATTGGCTAGAATCAAGGCCGCGTGTAGAGGTTACACATCCCAAGGAAATAGTAACTAAAAGGCATTCAAATGTTGAATAAAAAAATCTAAGCTTTCGATATTGTAAAAGACCCTCATGACAATATTCGCGATGGAATGGGGCAATTTCATCGAATAATTTATTATCTTCTGAAACGACTTTTATCGGTAATAATGTAGGCGATAAGGTCGAAGTAGTTTCAGGAAAAGACTTTGTGGGCGTGGAGCCAAATGAGTGTCCTGACTTTATTCCGCAACCGCACATTCATCAGAGCCATGGGGCCGTGGCTATTTACGGCGGAGCAACTTTTATCAGTAACGGTACTCAAGATTCAAAAGTACACTTTTCGGAAAATCAAAGCCTCAATAAAGGTGATGCAATTTACAACGGTCATTGGGTCGGTCCGGAAGATGATAAAAGTTATTCTTTTTCCAAAGCCGACGTCTCAAATAGCATCTTTAGCGGAAATATAGCGGGACAAATAGATGCTTCTAGAATTGTACAAAATGGGTAAGGCGGCGCTGTTTACAATGCTGGTATTTCTACATTTATTTCTAAAGACAATTCTTATGTAGGCAATAGAGCGACATTTGGCGGAGCTATTTTCAATGGTTCAACTTACTTTTGGGAGGCTTCAATTCATCCTGCCCAGCCGGGAAATGGGGAAAATTTAGCTACTTTTATCCTCTCAGGTGAAAATACCTTCAAGTCTAACTTGGCTAGTTACGGTGGGGCGATTGTAAATAGAACTAATTTTCAGGATACAAAAGATTCACATACTTTTTTATTAAAAATACTGGCAGCGAACTAGGCGGCGCGTTTTCCAATTATGGTAATTTTCCACAAGCAGAGATAGGGGATATTATCAGTAGATTTGTCGGACATGTTGAATTTATTGGTAATAAATCTCTTGGAAATGGAGGGGCGCGATAGCGAATTGGCGCGGCACGAAGCAAAAGATGGAACAACATTAATTAGCATGAAAGGTAAAAGCGTTTTTACCAGCAATGAGGTTAAAAATGGGTTCGGAGGCGCCATTATCAATCAAGCTGATCTAATTTTGATTGGCAACCAAACTTTCTCAAATAATATTGCTGCGTATGGTGGCGCCCTAGCTAATCTTCTTGGCTTGGAGAAGACAAGCTCCTTATTAGGAGGAGAAAGTACTTTTACCAGCAATTCAGTCTCTTGGGGGGCGCTATCTTTAATCAGTCGAACCTCTTTATTGTTGGAAATCAGACCTTCGATAGAAATAGTGGAAAATACGGTGGCGCTATTGCCAACTACACAAAGGATGCCAAAGTTTTCATTTCAGACGAGGCAACTTTCTTAAGAAATTCTGCATCTTATGGTGGGGCTATTTACAATCAAGACGGAACATTAGAAATTTCTGGTGCAATGACCTTTGAAGGGAATAGCTCTACAAAGGTTGGCGGGGCCATTTACAACAATTCAGAGGTGATTTTTAAAGGAGGAACTCATGTTTTCCAGTCAAATGCCTCCGATGGTAATGGCGGTGCGATATATAACGTCGGTTCGGGAAATATTACTTTTGACGGAAACAATATCTTTGAATCGAACACTGCCAACGGCGTTGCCAACGATATTTTCAATAATGGCCGAATAGATTTTGGCGGAGAAAACAACATTCACAACATTACTGTCCCTAATGGTGGTGTTTCCGGTGCTGGCGATGTGGTTCTTAACTCTGGTCGTTTGTTCTTAGGCTCGGATGCCCAAATTCATCAAGGAACATTCACCGCCAAAGCAGGCACGATGACGACCGTTGCTTTAAGCGATGCTCATCAGGTTCACGATAAGAATGTTTCACACTTTGATGACCTCGCGGACGAAAACGGCACTGGACACGATAAAGTAGCCAACGCTGTAAACAACAACGGTTTCGGAATTCACACAACAGGTCAAATGACGCTTGAAAAAGGTGCCGTTCTTAACATCGTTTCTGACGATATTGAACCCGGTCACACTTACCTGGTTGCTTACAACGAAAAAGCTTCTGAACAGCAGGTCGCCAAGATGGCTCGTGCTGCTGCCACATCGGTTGTGATCAATACTGTCGGATTCGAATATGATGAAGCTTCATGGAAAGGCGAAAACCTCATTTCCAGCAATCCTCTTGTTAAGTTGGAGCGCGTTGAGGGCGACAATACCAATGGCTATATCCTTGTTACCAGTAAGAACTCCAACTCGATCAGCATTATTGAAGACCTCGCAGGCCTTGACCAGGTTTACTTTAGCTGGCTATCAGACCTGAAAGATCTCCGTCAGCGTTTAGGTGAAGTACGTCTCGGTGCAGACAACGGAATCTGGACGAAAGTCTCTTACGCTCGTTATCGTGCAAGCGGACTTGGCGACGGCAAAGTGAAATCCACTGATTACAGCATTCATGTCGGGGCAGACGGAACGCTTTATAAGAACAACGGTCATAAATTCTTTGCTGGTTTCTCCTTCAAGGGCGGCCATACTGATATGAAGGCAGCACGTGCAGCTGGAACAGATGACTTGAATCACTACACGTGGAAGCTTTACGGAACTTATGTCCACGAGAAAGGCAGTTATGCTGATATCGTCGCTTCCGTCGGTACCTTTAATAACCGTTTCCGCGGATATCACGACAGCTGGACAGGCAATGTCCACGGTGATGTCAACAATTGGGGCGCCGGTATTTCCGGAGAAGTTGGTCATCAGTTCAAATTCTTAGAAAAAATTGACGGCAGCTTCTGGTTCGCCGAACCTCAGATTCAGTTGTCTTACTTCCGTGTAAAAGGCAAAAACTACGAAACCAGCAACAACATCCACGTCGAACAGAAGTCAGTCGATTTCCTGACGGGACGTGTTGGTGTTTCTGCCGGTAAACAGTTTGCCTACGGTGCCGATAAGAAACGTTATCTCTAGCTTTCTGCGAAAGCCGGTTTGATTCACGAATTTGCCGGAGACCAGAAGCTCAGGCTTAATAAGAAGAAATTCAGTGCTGACGGTAAGAAGAACCTCTTCTACTACGGTGCCGATATGGATTGGCAGTTTGCCGATAACCACAAGCTTGACCTGAAGGTCGATAGAGCGACCGGAAGCGGCTACAGAAAGGATATCCAGATCCAAGGCGGCTACAGATACAGTTTCTAACCTTCGAAAGAACGGTTAACCAATTTTATTGTATTTGTAGCACTTAGACAAACAAACATTATAAAAGTACCTCGGGTTTTTAATAACCTGTCGGGGCCTGTCATTGATGCAATATCAATGAACAGGCCCAATTTTTGTGGGCGAGGAACAGAAAGAGTGTTCTTGGTGGCTAAGAATATTTTTACTAAAAAATGTTCTATGAATTGCTTCGGATTAGCTTCGCTGTACCCAAAGTCTCTCTAGTTCTTCCAGTCGATGGATCTGCAATTTTCTGTAGGCAGAGGTAGTGTGAGTCTCTACCGTTTTTTCGCTAACGGAAAGTCGTTCTCCGATCGTCTTTTTACTTAACCCCTCAACGAGAAGGGAGCAAATCTGCTTTTCTCTTTCAGATAGTGAATGAATAACATTAATGCGGGTGAGATGATCCTCAATGGAATTAGGGCTTATTTCTTGACTCTGTAATATTTTTTCTAGCGTGGCGAAAAACTTTACTTCATCTAATGGTTTTTCAAGAAAATCGATCGCTCCGTTCTTAAAAGCTCGAACGGCGTTTGAGAAATCTGCTTTGGCAGAAAGAAAAATGATGGGAAGGGAAACTCTTCTTTTGTTTAATTCTTCTTGAAGTTTTAACCCGTCCATCTCAGGCATTTGTATATCTAGTATTAGGCAGCCCAAAACTGAAAAATCGTCTCTCTCCAGAAGTTCTTTGGCAGAAGCGTAGGTAACAACCTGATAGCCATTGCACTCAAGCATAAATCTCAAAGATTTCCTGAGGAATATATCATCGTCAACTACCCGGATGATTCTTTTTTTCTTCATTCCGATTCCTTACCTAACCGCCTTCTGTGGAAAAGAAATCTCGACTTTGAGGCCGCCTAATTGAGATCTTGAAAAACGTACAACACCAAAATGATTGTTGATAACGGTTTTGACGATAGACAGTCCAAGGCCGAGACCTGAAACTTTTTCTGTCGCAGAACTTGCCTGTTCATTGAGTTCTCTGAGCTTAGAGGAGGGCAACCCTGAACCGTTGTCCTCGCAGACGAATTCAATGTGTTCATCTTTAAGAGAGAGACTAATTTTGATCTCGCCGTTAGCTTTGTTCTTAAGAGCTTCGTCTGCATTTCTTAAAAGATTTATGAAAACAAGCTCCATCTCGAGAGGATCGACATAGGCATACACCAAGGGTTGTTTTTTGATTTTTATTTCACAAGAGCAGTTCCCCGATGATAGATATTGTTGAACGGTCGCTGTCAGGAGAACACTCAAGTCACACTTGAGTACTTTGCTGTCCTCGTTTTTAGCGATGGCTCTTACCTTGTCGACTATTTCATTTGACCTTTTTGCAATTTTTCCAATCTCATTGGCGACTTCCAGCAGGTTTTCGTTCCCCTTTTCTGAAAGGATCTTTTTTAGTCCGTTGGTGTAGCAACAGATTGCTGTTAAAGGTTGTTTAAGCTCATGAGCGATTATGCTTGATAAAAATGAAACTCTTCCGAGGCGTTCAATTGCCTCTAATTTCATTTTTGCTTCTCTTGCGATATTTTTGTTGTTCTGTGAGCTGTATAAGGCTTCTTTAAGCTGGGTCGTCCTTTTTCTCACCAAGCGATTGACTACCAAATAGTGTGCCAGCAAACCAATAGCACAAATAATGAAAATTGCGATGTAGGGCCAATAGTCCCGTAAGAAGGACTTCAAAGTTCTCTCTCTGAGATATTCGTAAGGCTCTTCTTTAAGGTCTCTTAAAAGGTTATCAACATTTTCAAATTTGGTTGCAACGCTCCAAGAAACTCCATTTCTGTCCGGTTTTGCAGCCAGCAAGACACTTGATATTGCTTTAGATAGCTGCGGCTCCATAGTGGAAGTTGTTGCCATCGTCCAGTTAGGGTAAAGATCAGTCGTTCTAGTACAGGAAAGATATTTATCCGGTCTAATTGGTGAAATAACTTTTAATCGTTCCGCCGCTTCGGGGTTTCTTAAAGCATATTGTTCTAGAAAGCAGCTTGGCAATATGCCGATATCGCTCTTTCCGGTTAACACGTTTGTAATAATTTCATCGACAGCAGGCCCGACAAAAACCTTTTTAGAAAAGAAACGTTCAGGGTCAAAGCCATTCTTAAAAATATGCTCCAAGGCAATTTGCCACCCTGCGAAACCCACTTCGACTTTAGCTGATACGGATTTATGTCTGCAGTCAGCAATAGAATTTATATCCGAGCGATTTTTTAAAGTAATAAATGTTGATGCCGCTCCTAGATTTGGATTCGGCTCTTTATAGGATACGGCCGTAGCCAGATCTCGCACGCCTTCTCCGGCCATTCTCCTGTAGAAGCCCGAAGATGCTACGAAGCAGTCTATTTTTTTGTTCTTTACTTCTTCAGCTAGTTGATTGAGGTCTAAATATTTAACCTTTAGCTCGAACCCCAGAGGTTTGATCGCCTTTCTAGTCAAAGTTATTACGGATTCAATGACCTCTGGGTGGCTGATTGGATCTGAGCAGGAATTGATTCCAAGAGTTATAGTTTTGCTTTCTGCAGCAAGTGCGGCAAAACTTAAAAAGAAAATAAAAACTGAAATGTACCTGCTCATTTTTACTAGCTCAATTTTCCGGCGATGCTCTTTCCAGCCAGACGGCCGAAGGTCATGCAAGAACCAACGGAGTCACCTCCGATATAGGAATTTCCATGCAAGCCTCCGATGATTTCTCCAGCTGCGTAAAGTCCGGGGATCGGATGCAAATAGGCATCTAGAACTTGGAGTTTCGGATTGACTCTTAAACCTCCGATAGAGGCCAATGCGACCGGCTGACCAATCATTGCGGCGAAGGGACCATCTTCTATTTTGCCATTGATGGATTTTCTATTGAATTCAAGATCAACCCCATTTTCCACGTAATTGTTGTAGGTTTTGACGGTTTCCTCGAGCGTTGTCGGATTTACTCCGATTTTTTCAGCGAGTTCTCTCAGTGTCGGAGCTGTCCTGATATGGTATTTTTCAGTTTTTAGACTATCTTTTAGAGCTTCTCGACTCATGCCGGTAACAGGAGAGGGACCGTCAATATAAGCCATCAGCTGCTTAACTGTACCGATAGAGTAAACTTTCTTAAAGCCTCTGCGAGCCATTTCGAGAGCGAGCGGAGTTGGTAAGGTTTCGTCCTTTATAAAACGCTTTCCGTCCGGCCCTACGACGATTCCTCCCGCAAGTGCCATATTCAGACCTCTGAAATTCAGGCCGCGTCTATTTTTAGCGTCTGTGGGCATGCCGTAAGCAAAAACAGCGCCATAGTTCAGATGGGTCGTAGCAGCTCCAATTTTGGTTGCCATTAATAATCCGTCGCCTTTGCATAAGGGTGAGCCGCAGGAAATCGCACCGGCAAAGGACGTAAGGAATCTATCAATGAGCTGAGGATCTCCCAAAAATCCGCCAGTGCACAAGATTACGCCCTTGTTAGCACGAATCTTTTTCTCTACTCCCTTGGATTTAACGGTAACACCGATGACTTTACCTTGTTCGTCTGTGATTAAGGAAGTCGCAGGTGTGTTCAAGCGGAGAGGTATATTTTGGGCGGTTATTTCTTTTTGCAGGTACCTAAGAAGCTCGGCTCCCTTTCCCGTCGGACAAGCGTGCTGTCTTAAGACGGAAAACGCAGGATTCTTTCTAAAGGAAAATTTCATTCCTTTGTCATAGAACCAGTCGAGTGTGTCTGCCGCATTTTGGCAATATAAGTGGACCAATTCCCTGATATTTTCATTGTTTCCACCTCGCATAACTTCCTCTTCGAATACGGCCTTATCATCTTGGTAGCCTGCATCTTTTTGAGCTTTGGTACCTGCTGCGTTGGCAGAGCCGCCGCAGATTCCGGACGCTCCCAAATAGGAAGAGGGGCCTTTTTCGAAGAGAACTACTTTTCCGGCTCCTTCCTGATTTGCAGAAATTGCTGCCCAGAGGCCGGCAAAACCCGAGCCGACAACTACCACATCATAGGTTTCATCAAAATCAAGTTTTTTGGCGAAAGCTTGGTTTGAAACAAGAGGAAGGGAAGCAAGTGCGGAAAGTTTTAAAAAGTTTCTTCTGTTAGTCATGTTGATCTCCTTGGATTAACCTTTACAAGGAAATCTTAAAAATCTCGGTCCCTAGGGACTTTTAAGGGACATCCCTTAATGGAACCGGCAGTTTGAGTACTCGAGCGTAATTGTTGCCAATAATGAAAATAAACCGTCTTCTGAGAGATTAGAAGACGGTTTACAGTGGTTTGAGGTGCCGACCTAAAAGGTCGGCTTAAAAATCGTGTTACTTCGCCAATGTCTTGACGTAGTCGGCGATCTGACGGCCGATAACGGAAGCAGATGTCAGCTGAGCGCCGCCGACGTAGTTGTCATAGAACAAACCGCCTGCTGCGTTGCCGACTGCGAAGAGACCCGGAACCGGACGTCCTTCCGTGTCAAGAACCTGACCGTTCGTATTGATGAGCGGACCGCCGAAGGTAGCTGTCATACCGCCCTGGAACGGAACGGCATAGAAGGGAGCCTTAAGGATCGGACGCGGATTCTTGTGAGTGTTGGGAGGTGTCAGTTCGCCGAGCTTGCCGGCTTTCAGAGCGGCATTGTATTCGTCGACAACTTTCTTCAGCTCAACAGGATTCAGTCCGGCTTCCTTAGCTAAACCTTCGATCGTATCGGCCTTATAGACAGGCGCCTTATGAGAAGAATAAGAGAACCAGTCATTCTTCAGCATCGGAAGATTGTGCGTATCTTCGTCAACAATCATGTAGCCCCAGTTGTCACGAGTCAATGCGGCTGTGTCACGAGACATCTGGACATAGGTCTTGCCTTCATCGGTGTAGCGCTTTGTTTCCTTAGAAACGGCAATACCGGTGTTAACGATGTTCAGCGGGTTAGCACCTGTAGGTCCGTGGATCGGTCCGCAGTGGTATTGGTCAACGTTAACAACTTTCGGGAAATATGGGCCGGTTAAAAGAATGCTTTCGCCGGTAACAGAGTGGGAACCGCGAACCGGCATGTTGGCGGCAGGAACGCCTGCCATCATTGTCAGCATCATCTTGTTGGCGGAGAAACCGCCGGTAGCCATGACGACGCCGTATTTGCCGAAGTATTCTTCGAACCCCTCTTTGCTCTTAACTTTAACTCCGATAACTTTACCGTTTTGAGGGTTGTCGAGCAGTTCGACCGCTTTGGCGTTGTAGACGATAGGAACATTAAGTTCTTTGGCTTTAGCCAGTAAATAGAGCATCAGCTGTGTACCGCCGGGCTTCTTTTCTCCGATGGTGAGGTGAGCACGCTGGAGCATCGGCCAAACAAGCTTCATGCCGACGGCATATTTAACGCCGACGTAGTCATGCAGCCAGTTCAGTGTCTCGTCTGCTTTTTCAGCAACAAGGCGTGTGAGTTTGGGATCCCCTCGGCCTTGAGAAACCTTCATCATGTCTTCGTAGAATTTATCTACGGTGTCGCCGGTTTCAAGCTTCTTTTCCTGCTGCATCTTGGTGTTGACGCCAAGCATGAAGCCTGCAGAGTAAATGGTGTTACCCGAAGCAGAACTCATCTTTTCGAGAATAACCGGTTTCAAGCCGTCCTGAGCTGCGCGGATGGCGGTGACGATACCACCGATACCTAAACCGCAGATGACTAGGTCATATTCCTTCTTCGGAAGGGCAGCCTGTTTTTCTGCAGCAGAAGCGCCCATAGCAGTAGCACCCATTGTGCCGGCTAAGGAGGCGAGGATGCTGCCTTTGAGGATAGAACGACGAGATGTTTGCATAAAATTATTTCTCCTTGGAAATGAAGCGAAGATTCGTTTCAGTGCCAAGGTTAAATATCCGATAAACAGAAAGCGTCGGCTAATTGTCTCTTGACAATTTCTAAATTTCGGAAGCCTTGTTGCAGAGAGAAGGGAGGTTTGGGAGAAAAAGCGATTTCTTCTCAGTTCTCCTTAATCCATCTTGCTGCGTTTTTGCCGGCGATGCGTCCAAATGTAAACGCATCAGTAAGGCCGTTTCCGCCAAGTCTGTTTTCACCATGAACACTGCCGGTAATTTGTCCTGCGGCATATAGGCCGGGGATAGGAATTCCGAATTTATTTAGACATTCTGCCTGCTCGTTGATAGAGATTCCACCTAAGGTGTAATGAATCCACGGATACATGCGAACCGCCCAAAAAGGTGCAACGCTCGGGCGATGTCTCGGATCGACTTGTTCAAAAGAAACCTTGACCTTCTCGAAAGGAACGTTAATGTCTTTGCATAACGCTTCTAACGTATCGTTCTTCCAAACCTGACCGGCGAAGTAAGCTCGATAGAGATTTTTCTGCTGGCTTTTGTCCAGTCTTTTAACGCTCCGGATATCAACGATTGTCCAACAGCGTTTTGCACCTTGCTTGATCAAAGCTTCGGAGATGGTTTTGCGTGTTGCGGCTTCATCGACAAAGCGTTCACCATCCTCATTAATAAAGACAGTTCCGGGTGCCATTGCATACAGTCTGGCCGAGTATTTACTGAGAATGGAGCCCTCAGGGATACATTCAACTGCATCCATGTTTTCTACCTGAACGCCGGCTTCAATTGCCCTCTGGAGAACTTCTCCTGTTCCGCGTGAATCGGAATACTTGAAATTTAGATTCGGAACGTATCGACGAATAAGCTCAGGATTGTTTGCAAAACCTCCGGCACATAGGATTAAAGCTCGTGAGGTAATCACTGAACTTACTCCCTTTGAAGAGATGGTGACGCGAAATCCCCTTTGATTTTGGAGGACTTCAAAAGATTCCAGTCGAGTGGAAGTTCGAATGGAGACTCCGTTTTTAAGACAAGCTGCTGCTAAATTCTGAACATAGGAAGAACCGAGCGCAGTGACAGGCTTATGACTACGGCGGTAACCGGAGCCGTAAATTTGATAAATTTCATCTCCGAAAGTGACGCCGTTTTTTCTCAGCCAATTTAAAGTGTTAGCAGCTTCCTTTGCCAACTTCGTCTGGACTTTTGGATTGCCTCGGCCGTTAGCGGACTGTGTAATTTGCTGCAGATAAAATTCTTCGCTGTCTTTGATGCCTTTACGATTTTGGAACTCCGTGTTGGGGGCGTTGAAAAATCCGCCTGAGTAAAGTGTATCTCCGCCTATAAAAGATTCTTTTTCGATTAAGACAACGGAATCCGAATAGGCTGAAGCCTCTAACGCCGCCGCCAATCCGGCACCGCCTGCGCCGACGACCAGAATTCCGCAGTGAAAATTCTGAGCAATGGCTCTCGGGACTACTCCCAGCAAAGGAAGGGCAAGGATTTCACGTCTTCTGATCATGCTTCTTCCATCTCGTGCAAGAAATCATTAAGTTCTACTGGATTCTCTATATCGAGCTTGCCGTAGACCCTGGCTCTGTGGGTTTGAACGGTACGTTCCGAAATTCCTAAGAGTTTGGCGATTTGAGGATTGCTTAAGCCTTTAGCCAGCTGATAAGAGATGTTCTTTTCAGCTGTGGTCAAGGTGTCAAAGAGTCTCTTGAGGTTTAGGGCATGAGCTTTTTGACGGCGCTCCATGCGGTTCTTTTCAACTGCCTTAGTGACGAGAGACTGGAGTTTTTCCGGTTCAGGCGGTTTAACCAAAAAATTAAAAGCGCCGGCTTCAACGCAGCTCATCGCCATTTCGATATCACCATGGGCTGATAAAAAGATAATCGGAAGATCAGAGCCGCGTCGGTTTAATTCCTGCTGAAGTTCTATACCCGTCATTCCGCCCATGCGAACGTCAAGAATGATACAGCCGGGGGCCTCTGCATCATCATCCCTTAAAAAGTCTTCGGCGCTTGAGAAAGATCGAGTTCTAAATCCTGCCAACTGAAGAAAAAACGATTGGGATTCACAAACTGAGGCGTCATCATCAACGATTCGAACGACAGGACTGAGCATTTGATTAGACATTTCTTATTCTTCCTTTTTCTTTACGAACAAGTCCACAGCGATTCCGTTTGGTTCGATCCGTCGGAACGTCAGATGACCGCCGTTATTTTCGATAATACTTAGTACGATGGAAAGGCCGACACCGAGGCCGTCTTTTTTACTTGTTGAAGTCGGCCGTCCCAATGCGGAAAAAATTTCTTCCGAAATCTTGGGACCATTATCCGTTACCGTTATTTTCCACATGTGCTTTTGAGCAGTCACAGAAACAGAGGTTTGAGGATTCAGGCTGTTTTTTGCAGCTTTTAGCGCATTTTTTAGAACATTCAGAACAGCAAGTTCGATTTCAAAAGAGTCGCCGACGGCAATTGCTTCTTGCGGTAAGTTTGCCGTGGTTTGGACGCCTTCTATTTCCTCTTTGTTAATACTGTTGATCGCGCGTCGAATGACTTCCACTAAATTAAAAACTTCCGATCGATTGGCCTTGTGTTTGGCATATGAACGAACGTGTTCCACAATGTCACTCGTTCTTTTAGCCTGGCTGTTCATCTGTTTTAAGGCGTATTCCACCCTGTCGTCTTTTACCCCAAGCTGCTGCAGAAGCAGGGAAAGCGCGCTGGCGTAGTAAATCAGGTTTGTGATCGGTTGTTTGACTTCGTGGGCAAAAATCGAGCTCATTTGGGAGATCACGCGGCTTTTTTCGAGAAGGTCTAGTTTTTGGCGGTTTTCCCGAGCCTTTCGTTCTGTCGCTCGCTGGACGGCTAAAGCAAACTTTAACTCTTCCGTACGGCGATTTACGAGCCAATTGACTCGAACTACATGGACCAATATCGCGCAAAGAAGCAATGCAGCTAAGAGAAGTTCTTTCTGATGAGAAAGGATGAAGTCCTTAACAGTTGTTTCTCGCAAATGCTCATAAGGGCCGAGTTTTAGCGATTTCATTAGGTCGTAGACCTTCAAGAAGCCACTGGCCGGAACCCATTCGAAGTCAAATTCACCCTTCGGCATCGAAAGCAGAGAAAGGGATACCGCTTTTACCTCATCGATGGGAGCTGTATCAAGAGCATAAAAAACCGTATCAGGGTAGCGTTCCGTGGAACGAATACATGCTTCCGTATTATTCTTAGCCTCTAAAACTCTAAACTCACCGGGCTGGATTTGTCCGGTTGTAAGAAGCTTTTCGTATTGACAGGTTCCCAGAATTCCTACATCGGCAGCTCCGACCTTGACATATGTCGCCACGTCTGGATATTGATAATGAGAGAAGAGCGTTTTAGAGAAAAAAGTATCCGGGTCAAAGCCTCTTGCCGCGATCTCTCCCATTCCAACAAGCATGCCGTCAAAGTCATGAGGCTCGGTAGCTGAAAGCACTCGGCCCTTCAGATCAGTAATTTTTTGAAGATCTTTTCGGTCATTTCGAACGATAAAGACCGAGGAGACAGCCTCTTTAGGGCTATAAGCGTGGTTACGGCTGACTGTCGCGATCTGCTGAGCTCCTAGTTTAGAGATCAGTGTGACAAAGTTGCCGGCAGAAGAGACAAGGAAGTCAGGCCTTTCCTTAACAACGTTAGCAAGGAGGTTGTGCTGCTGCAGCTCGATAACAGTGATCTTGTAGTCCTTGAGCGTTTTTTGAATGTGCTCAATCGTCGGGACAAAAGTCTCGAGATAAAAGTCCTGATCGAATGTGTCAATTAATCCGATACGAATTTCTCGTTCTGCAGCTAAACTGAGGAACGGGAGGAAGAGTAAGCATAGAAAGACCCATTTGCGCATAAGGAGAAGTTTGGCACAAATGTGATAAATCCTCGTGAGGACTTTTACTAATAATTCTGATAAATAGCCAGGAAAATCTGGCACTGAGCTTGAAAAAAAATAATTTGCAATCGGTTTCTTCAAATACTATGAAGAAACTCGGCTCAGAGGAGGGGGAGGAGTCGTAGTTGGAACTACGGCTCCAGAAGAGTATTACTCCAAACTGATTTTGAAGAATGTCAAGAACTTCACGCTGGGAGGAGCCTCGGTAAATTTAGGGGCTCCTCTATATCACCAGTGATTAGAAGCTATATCTATATCTAGCCTGAAGAGCTTGATCGACACGGCCCTTGTTACCTGCGCCTAGCCCATAATTAAGGCTAAAGCTATGGTTCTTATAGGCACTCTCAACACCAACTTTTCCTTGGAAAAGTGCATTGTTGGCGATACGAGTTTCAAGTTTGTCGGTTGCGGTGCCGTCAGCCAAGCCGAAAGAGTTTTTGACTTTTCTGTGGCCAAGAGCAGGAACAACTGAAACATCAACAAACGGTTTGACAGTTGCCCCGCACGGCGCCTTAACTTCGGCGTTAAATGCGACGCCGACAGGCAACTGAACAAGGTTAACCTTCCTGTTGGTGTATTTGAAGCCATTTGACTTGAAACTGTCGATGTTGGAATAAGTGTATCTCAGACCTACATGCGGTGTGATCGTAAATTGGTTTGCGACAGCCAGAGGTTTTTCAGCTTTTAAAGCAGCTACGAAAGAATTTCCATTGGGTTTGGCAGAACCACCGAAGGTAGAGGAGATCTTATTCTTGGTATGAAGATAACCAACTGTTCCAATTAAATTGGCGTATTGGTTGGACTGGACACCATAGAAATTAATTCCATAATATTCAATCTTGTTTTTAACACCAGCTCCGGAGTTCTGGCCTCTAATCGATCCTTTACCGAAGCTAAATGCCATACCTGCAGCAAGCCCATTTCCGAAGCTGTAATCGGCACCAACCGCTACGCCGCCCATATCGCTCTTGTAGCCGAACCTGGAAGAAGCGACTTCATACTTGGAGGCTTTGCTGAAGGAGCTGTTTAAGTCGATCCAAAGATCCAATCCCTTCTTATCGTGAGAGTAGGCCGCCAAGGAAGAACCGTGTTCGTCAATCGTATCGAAAATCATGTTCGAGGCGTTCAACGCTGCGATTTGTGTTCCGGAGGCCGCCCCCACCATGGCGATACGGTTCATTTCTTCAGCAGCTCCGGCGAGATTTCCGGAATTAAGGAGCTGACGAACGGATTCCATGTAGGGGTTGTTGGCAAGGAGGCCTTCGCGCGTAGTATTAGGAGCGATCAGACCTAACTGAGTCATGGCCCCAGTCGGATCGTAATCGGCTGTGACGATTCCGTCTTTCAGCATGTAGTTGTACCAAAGGCCGCTGCTGCCGTAGATATGGTCGTCAAGCAAAGTGCCGGTGACGGTGTTGGCAAGCTTAACCTGAAGGTCTTCGGTCGTTGTCAGATTTTCAAGTCCGGTCAACAGCAAGTAACTGCCGTCGGCGAAATTTACTGTTCCGTCGTTAATCGCAACAGCTTTGCCGGTCGCAGTTTCATCCGTCACCTCTACAGCTAAAAGTGCATTCTTGGCGACAACTAAGGAGCCAGGTGCAGCGTTAGTGGCGGCCTGAGTCAAAGAGCCGTCTACGATGATGGAACCGGATCCCAACGAAATGGGTTTAGCAAGATAAAGAGCAGCCTCGATTTTTCCCTGGGCTAACGACATGCCGGTGTGGTTGATTGCAGTCTTGGCTAAGTCCGGATCGTCAGATCCTAAAATCAATGTTGAATTCTGACCTACGGTGATTTGTCCGCCCTGAGTGATATCGGCATTTTCGTAAGCGCCCTGTGCTGGTGAGCTGTTGGTCCAGGAGGGGTCTAGTACAAGCTTACCCAAGAGGTTCAGGTTCTTCGCAACGAAAATTCCAACGCCTTGAGCGACGTTAGTTCCGACTCTGACAGTAGCGTCTTTTGCAACTTTCACTATGTCGGAAATTAGTTTTGCACCGTCAGTGATAACGAGTTCAGATGCATCATTGACAGATACCTGGGAGCCGACGGCAAATTCAGCAGCCACGCCTGCATTCCCTTTGACTTGCACCTGAGAAGTTTGATTAATTTCTAAAGTACCGTTGAGCGTGCCGCCTTCAGTGCCATCTCCTCCGATTGTCAAAGAACCTGAGGTCGTACTATTTCCCACTATGAGGGCGACAGGACCTTTTCCTGAGACGAGCTCTCCGTTTCCGCCGACAATTGAGAAGTTTTTATCGGTGCCGGCGGCGATTGTGAGCTGATTTCCCTCTCCAAGGTTAACGGAACCGACACCGGCTTCAGTTTTGGTCAGGACACTTCCGGTTAACGTAGTATTTCCTTCGAGCTTTAATTCGGCTTTAGACAAAATGGTTCCGGCGATCGTCGGCAAATCATCGATGGTCAAATCGGAATTCCCCGCGATTTTGCCGGTCATTTGAACAATCGGAGCTTCTTTCAGAGAATCCTGAATATTTTTTAAGTAGGCCAAAGTATATTCGGCGTCTGTAAGGATCAGTTTCGATTTGTCTTGGAAATCAAGTTTGTCCTTATAGAGAATTTCCCCGAATGTGGTTGCTGTGCCACTCGCCGCGTTAGTGAAAACACTGCCTGACGTAGTTGTAACTGAACCTTTAATCGTCAGAACGTTTCCGTTAATGATGTCTAGAGAACTGAGATTAAGATTTCCGTTAACAACTATTTTTCCGGATCCAACACTGTTGATAGAGCCGGAAGAGATGGTGGTATCGCCGTTAAGATTTAATGTGCCTGCTTCGATTTGCAAAGCATTGGCGTTCCCTGAATCAGCTTTTGCTGAGACGTCGACTGAACCTCCGGAGGAGCCTAAATCCACTTGACCCCCATTCATGTAAACGCCATAGGCAGTCCCTTCTCCTTCGGCAATAGCCGAAATAAGCACAGACTTACCTAAAATCTCGACTTTTCCGTTTTCAATGCAAAGAGAATTCGCTTCGTCCTTTTCTTTAGAAGACAGAATAGATGCAGAGAGTTTTACCGTTTTGTCAGCGCCGCCCAGGATTATCTTGTCTTCTAGGACTTTTGACGGATCTTTGTTCACTTTAGAGTCAAGGAGGACGTTATAAGCCAAAGCCTCATTTTCGTCGGAACTGCTGATTGTTTTAGCCGTTAAGTCGATATTGCCGGAGATGGTAATAGAGCTGGGAACGAACTGTGCTTGCTCGGGGTCAAAGATGCCTATGTTTCCTGCTCCGTTATCAGCACCTTCAGTGTTTACGGCTTTTAAGTTGGATACGGATGTTAAGTCTCCCGTCCATTCAACGGAAGCTCCATCGCGAATTTCAATGCCGGTTGCGCTCCTTCCACCAGAAGTTGTAATAGTCAGGCTTCCTTTGCCGACCAGCTTTGCCTGATTGATAGCGTTTATCCCGGTGACGTCTCCACGAACGGCGTCAGCAGTAATTGAAGTAGAGGAAGAGTCAATGTTAAATGCTGAACCCGGGTCCCCCATCCTAATACCAACTGCTGTGCGGCCTTTGGTTTCAATATTACTATTCTCCGTATAACTGCCTTCTTTTCCTGTGGTTGAGACATTAATGCCTAATGTGCCATCTGAAATGGAAAGGTTGGAAGTTTGACCGTTTGGGTTTGTCAGATCAATGCCGGTTACATATTGATGTTTGTCTTGGCCGGAAAAGTCGGCAGAATCGACCATCTTGAAGTCAACATTTCCCTTAATGATGGCACTGGAAGCCCATACCCCTAGAGCGCATGTGCCTTCGTAGGCTTTGCTCGATATGGAAGAAAGGGAGACATCTCCATTCCACTCTAAATTTGCGCCCTCGTCAACGCCAAGCAAAATTAGATCATAAGTATCGGCAGAGGGTGGTTCTGGATTTGATAAGTTAACGGTTAAGGTGTTTTGACCGGTCAGTTTTCCGTTCGTCCCTGTTACCATAATACTGGTGAGGTAACTATCCGTGGCGTTGTTATATTTTCCCGCAGTCGTGCTTGTGATCAGTACGGGTTCGGTATAAGAAGCCTCGGTTGTAATGATTGCCGGCTGAGTTTCCGCAGATATGGCGTTAACAGAAGTCAACGCGCATAAAACAGCAAGTGCTAGAGAGCCGAATTTCGGGTATGAGTTACGAGGCTCAAAAGCAGAGGAATTGGGGGGGGGTAATATTTCTAAAATTTAAAATCTTCTTGGGTTTCATGATAGGTTTAAACATATGTAAAAAGTTTACGGGAAGTAGTCTAATTTATTAAGTTCTATCAATCAAGGTGCGAAGATTTTTTATTACTAAGATAATTAGGCAATACACTTTAGAAGAGACTTCGTTCTAAGCTACACGTCATCATGGCAACTTCCAAGGTATCAGGGCAAATTTCCTGTTAAATGTTCAGCCAGGGGTTCTACTAAATTTTTCCTCGGGGAGGAAAACTTAAGAAATTCTCCTATTCGTTCTCTTCAAACCATATGGCCGCTATTTCTGCTTCCCCATATCGTTGTTCCCATGCAGCCTTTTGACTGCTTTTTCTGAGAAAATCTTCCCGGACTTCTTTCATCGCGATTGGGTGGCTCACGAACGACCAAACAGCTAACTTTCGTGCTGCAAGAGGCTCATGAGATAAAGGCGCCGCGTACTCTTCTTTTGAGAATTGAAGATTTTGGATTTTTTCAATCGGATAGGGGAGGCATATTTCAACCTGCCCCTCCCACACCACCCACCATGCGGATCCGCAGTGGGCGGTTATCAATACTCTACTACGAGGATGCATAGACATCCTCGAGACAAGTCCATCCAAAGGATTTGAGTCGGGCGTTTGTCAGTGAGGTTGTGAGTATCCAGCTTTCTGCCGTGTGCCAATACGACTTACGTGTATTTGCCTACTCCCATGCAATTATCGATTTGATACCAAGTTTGACCAATGCCGCATGCTTCGTACTGACTTTTTTCCATTGTTTTCAATAGGTTTGCCGTATTCGCCTCCTAAGCCACCCGTCAGTGTTTCTGACGAATTTCTTCATAGATGCCTTTTTGAAGTAATTAACCCAACCGCAAATAAACTCTCTAAGCTTCTTACGGAAGTCATTGAGACTTTGTCCCCTACTTCTGGAGGTCAGCTCTTTAAGCTTCAATTTGCACTTGGCCATTGACTTCTGGTGTGGTCTGGATCTGAAGCCTTCTTTGGAACGCCAGAATCCGAACCCTAAGAACTTAAGTTCGAAGTCAGCGATGTGGCTGACCTTTGTCTTCTGTTCATTTATTTTCAGAAATAGTTTTCCTTCAATGTAAGGTCTGAGATTTTCAAGCGTTCGCTCTGCGGCTCTTTTGCTTTTGCAGAAGATCATCATAGCGTCGGCGTAGCGGACGAATCGATGACCTCTTTTCTCGAGTTCGTGATCTAGCTCGTTAAGCAAAATGTTCGCAAGAGTCGAGCTCACCGGGGCGCCTTGCGACGTCTCGATCTCGGAAGGTTTTACAGTGCCGTTTTCAGCAATTGGAGATCTCAGGATTTTATGGAGGAGTGAGATCACTCTTCCGTCCTCTATTCTGTCAGAGAGTAACCGCAGTAGTTTTGAGTACTTTACTGTATCAAAAAATTTCGATAAGTCAAGATCAACTACCCATTCATAGCCCTCATTGGCATTTTTAAGTGCCTCATCGATGGCTGTCTGACAGCTTCTATTTGGTCTGAATCCATGGCTATGTTCGCTAAAATAGGTTCATATTCTTCGCTCAGCTTTTGGGCGATTGCCTGTTGAACAAATCGATCTACTGCAGTCGGGATACCCAACGGTCTGAATTTGCCTTTTTCCTCCTTTGGAATCATGACACGACGTACGGGTTGAGGTTTGTACTTCCCTTCCTTTATGATTCGCACCATTTCAGAAGCGTTCTTTGCAGATAAACGGGAAGCTCTTCAACGGTCATTCCGTCTACTCCTGCACTTCCTCCGTTTCTCCTGACTTGTCGCCAGGCTTTGTTGAGATTGCTTCTCTCAAGAATGGTTTCTAGAGTGATCATTCGTTGTCGTTTGCGTGTGGTGACAATTTATTCCTTCTCGTCCTTAGATCCACTGTTTCCGTCAGTTTCCCTTTTGGGTTTCGCCCTCAGTTCTCCTTCGGCATTTCTTTGTCGAAAATTTCTACAGTTCTTCTGATCCTTGGCTACGTTGGATGTCTCCTGTTATTGATTTCAGCCCTTCCTAGGCACCATCTTGCCTAGTACTATGGCTTCTGCTGACTCCTCACGACAAGCTTTACTCCGCTTTCATCTCTGGCTGCGTCCGTGAGGCCTCCTCGGGTAAGGGCGTGATCTTTCCTCTCATGCAGCTGCCGCATTTACTCCCATGGTTCCATGCAGTTATCGGACTTCGTCTTGTTCAGCAGACTTATCCACCATGCTGAGCCTGATGCGATTTCTATTCGTCAGCTCAAGAGTTTGCCTCCGACTTCTTTCAGCCCACGCCTCACGGCGTGCACCTTGTCTTTAGCTATGGGGTTGCCACTGCCGGCCCCCCTCGGGACTTTCACTCGTTAGATCACACTCATGCCGAGCACACTGGAAAAAATCCTCGGCCATTTCTGACCGAGGATCCAAGCTCTGTATTCAGCGCCCGAAACCGGGCGCTAATTTGTAGTTGATTATTTCTCCCAACCTTCGGAGGCGGTATCACCGCGTTTCTTTTCGCCGTCTTTAACTTCTACGACATTCTTACCGATGGCCAGTTCATTGTTAGCCCAGTAGCCCCAGTGATAGGCGGCATCAGCTTCTTTGATCTTGCCGTTGCCGAACATCAGGTTCAGCGTGCCGTGGTACGGTTCGAAGATACCGGCACCGAGGTAGATGTGGCCGAGGCCGAAGACGATGATCACAATGAAGGAGATGTCGTGGACGATCTTAGCGGTAAGAAGTGTGGACTGAGAGAAATGGTAAGCCCATTCCCCGCCGGGCAGAAGGCCCGTGTTGAGCCACAGGATCATGCCGGAGATCGCTGCGAAGACGCCTGCGAAGAGCAGGGTGCCGTCGGCAACACGCTGCAGGGACTTAACTTCACGCTGCGGAGGCATGTGAACCTTGCCGGGAGCGAAAAGATAAGGAATAAAGCGCATGGCGAAAGTACGGTCGTCTGCATCCCATTTGCCGAAGATGTTGTTTTTAAAGAGGTGAACAAAGCCCTTCGGAGAAATGATGATCGCCAAAAGCGGAATCAGAATAAACGGAATGGCGAGCAGTCTGTGCGTCCAGCGCATAGCGATGGTGAACTCGCTGCCAACTCCATTGTTCCAGGCGGTGATCATAACGAACAGTCCTGTGATCGCAAGCAGGATGCAGGAAATCGCTACAACACCGTGCGTGATTCGTGCCAAAACAGAATGGCGCTGGATGTATTTAGTAATCATGGTGGTCCTCTTTACTCTGCATTTTCTCTGCGTTCTTGCTCAGCAGCTTCTTTCTTGGCTTCGCGGAGATATTCTTCACCGCGTTTACGCTGAGCAGGAGTCCAATGTTCCTTGGCCTCTTCAATCGTCATCTTACGACGACGGTAGCCCAAAGCGGCAACGAAGGACACGGCCAGGCCGGCAACGGTAGGGGGGGGGGGGCAAACCGCCACCCGGCTGAGCCAGTTTGCTCAGTGTGGCGAGCGGGCTAGGCTGTGCACCCTTGACGAGGCCTTGAGCTTCGGCACCGAACTTGCAGACCTGGAGAATATGCAGGCCGCCGCATTCGTTTTCGCCATAAAGCTCGGCTTTATCGTAGCCGCGGGACTTCAGGAATTCGACGCGTTCCTTGCCGAGTTTGATCATCTCGTCACGTGGACCGAAGTGCAAAGCCCCCGGCTGGCAAGTCTTGACGCAGGCTGGAAGCATGCCGTTTTCCAAACGATCCCAGCACATTGTGCACTTGTCGATCTTCGGCTCATCGCCGTAGTAACGGGGAACGTCGAACGGGCAGGCCATTTCGCAGTAGCGGCAGGCGGGGGACCTTTTCGGGGGAAACGGAGACAACACCGTTTTCTTCGTACTTCAGACAACCCGTCGGGCAGACCGTAACGCAGCCGGCGTTGGTGCAGTGGAAGCAGGAACGGCGTCCGAAAGCCCATTCGACGGGACGCAGCTGATTGTCTGACTTCTTCTCTTTGAAGGTCATGACCAAACGGTTGCTGCCGTTAAGATCTTGCGGGTTCTGATAGCTTCCGGAGAACGGGAAAGCGTTCATTCCGAGATCGGAATACAGAACGTTCCATTGTTTGCAGGCGACTTGGCATCCTTTGCAACCTGTGCACTTGGAGGCATCGTAAAGCATCGCCATTTCTTTTCTTGTGTAGATAGACATTACAGATCCTCCGAATTATTTGGCTTTTTCAACGTTGACCAGGAAGGCCTTGTATTCAGGAATGTAGGAGTTCGGATCACCTACGTTCGGAGAAAGGTCATTCATGGTGTCGCCGGTAGCATAGGCAGAAGCCCAGCTCCAGTGGTGAATCAAACCGATGGTATGTGTCTTCTTGCCGTTAATTTCAAGCGGCTGGTAGCGGACGGTAACCATCGCAAAGGCCTTAATGGAACCGCGATTGTTCCAGACGCGGATTTCATCGCCGTTCTTAATGCCTTTTTCTTTAGCCAGTTCTTCGGAAATTTCAACGAAAGGTCTCGGCATGATTTCGACGAGCCACGGAATGTTGCGGGTCTGTGTACCGGACTGCCAGTGTTCGCAGACGGAGTAAGACGTTGCAACGATCGGGAACTCTTCGCTGTTGCCGCGCTTGACGGATTCTTTCCACTTCGTGAACTGAACCATCGGGCTGTCCTGACGACCGTTCATTACATTCTTCGTCGGGGATTCGTACGGTTCATAGTGTTCGGGCAGAGGACCGTCTTTCATCGGGTAGCTGAACAAACGAGCGTCCTGTTCCCAAGTCATGAAGAAGGCCTTGTTGTTCGGAGGAACCGGAACAACCTTACCGTCTTCGACGCGGGTTTCGACGAAGTCGCCGACGTCGTTGTTAATCCAGCGGGAGCCGTCCCATTCGACCAGCATCTTATTGGGGTTCCAAGGTTTGCCGTTCATGTCGGCAGATGCACGGTTGTAAAGAATACGACGGTTGGCAGGCCAAGAGAAGGAGAATTCGCTGTAAAGGCCCAGTCCGGAAGGATCGGCTAGAGAACGGCGAGTGCATGGCTGAGCCATGGCATCCCATTTCTCGTTTTCATTATTGAAGTAGCCGCCGTAAATCCACATACCACAGGCGGTGTCGCCGTCGGCTGTGAGTTCACCATAGCCTTTCAGCAGTTTTCCGGTCTTAGTGCTGTAGCCATTAATAGCGTGGGCAACAGCCTTGATATCCAGCTGACCTTGCGGGTTACGGTAATCCCAGTTGACTTTGGTAATCTGATCGGGATTGACGCCGCCTTCCTGACGATAAAGCTGCGCGATACGGTGGAAGAGGCGAGACATGATCTCGAAGTCGCTCTTAGCCTGTCCTGCAGGTTCCACGGCTTTCTGACGCCATTGGAGCCAGCGGCCGGAGTTGGCAATAGAGCCTTCTTTTTCGTAAATCAAAGCAGCCGGCAGCATGTAAACCGTTGTCTGAATTTCTTCAGGCTTCATGCCGGGGGCTTTCCAGAAGGTAGCGGTTTCAGTTGCGAACCAGTCGGCAACGATCATCCAATCAAGTTTGCCTAGGACTTCGCGGCAATACTTAGTATTCGGTTCGGAATGAGCCGGGTTCATACCCCAAACCAAGTAACCCTTGATCTGATTTTCGGCCATATAGTGGAAGGTCGGAATCGTGGAGTCATTGTGCTTGAGGGAACGTTTAGGCAGAAGATCATAGCAGTAATTATTTTCTGCTGTGGCGTTGTCACCATACCATTCTTTCAGCATAGAAACCATGAACTTCGGCTTGTTCATGTAGTAGCCGTCGGCATAGGTTTCTTTAGAAAGGTATGCATCCAGTGTCGGATGGTTCTGCTGGATCGGCCAAGCCAGATAACCCGGAGCATAGTCCATAGTGGCACCAACGTCGGTAGAGCCTTGAACGTTCGGCTCGCCGCGCAGGGCGTTAATACCGCCGCCGGCAACACCAACGTTGCCTAACAGAAGCTGAATGATGCACATGGCGCGGCAGTTTTGGCTGCCGTAAGAGTGCTGTGTCTGGCCGAGGGCGTAGAGAATTGTGCCGCTCTTTTCGGGGGCGCCGGAAGCTGCATAGGTCTTATAGACTTCTTCAAGCAGTTCAGGCTTAATACCGGTTACCTCACTGACTTTCTGCAGTGTGTACCGGTCATAATGCTTGGCAAGAAGATTCAGAACACAGTTCGGATCCTGAAGTGAGGCATCCTTCTTAGGAACCTTGAGGGCAGGATGGTTGAACTTAGGTACTCCGGGATTGTCAGCCCAAGCGCCGGGTGCACCGGGTTCTGTGCTCCAAGGAATAACCTTTTCAGTCTGATACATCCAAGTCTTATTGCTGTAAGCCTTTTCTTTTTCATCCCAACCGGAGAAGAGACCGTCTGCAACATCAAATTTATAGGAAGGATCAATCAGGAAGGTAGCGTTCGTGTAGTTCATCACGTACTCTTTCTGATAGAGCTTCTTCTCAAGAATGTAGTGAATCATGCCGCCGAAGAAAGCGATATCGGTACCTGGACGAATCGGGGCGTACATATCGGCCTGAGAGGCGGTACGAGTAAAGCGCGGGTCAACAACGATCCACTTGGCGCCGCGGTCAACGGCGCGGTGGCACCAGCGGGAAGACAGCGGATGGTTTTCAACGTTGTTGGAACCGATGGTCATGATGACATCGGCGTTTTGGAAATCGCACCAGTGGCTGGTCATGGAGCCGCGTCCGAAGGACGGGGCTAAACCGGAAACGGTAGAAGAGTGGCAGACACGAGTCTGGTTGTCGATCTGAACGACGCCAAGAGAACGGGCAAACTTCTGAACAAGCCAAGCTTCTTCGCAGTTCAGCTGAGCAGCGCCGTAGCTTGCAATACCCTCGCAACGGTTGACGGTAACACCGTTTTCTTCTTTGGTGTAGCTTTCATCACGAGTCTTCTTAATTTTGCGCGCCATCTCGTCAATGGCCTGAGACCAGGAGATGGGCTCCCATTCGCTGGATCCCGGGCGACGAACCAAAGGCTGTGTGAGACGATGCGGATGCATCACTAAGCGGCGGTCTTTATCAACGATCTTTCTCAGACCTGTCAGGCCGGCGCCTTTCGGGCAAAGGCCGCCCAGGTTCACGGGGTTGTCAGGGTCGCCTTCAATATTAATGAGTTGGCCGTTGCGGACGGAGCAGATGGTTCCGCAGCCGCCGGAGCAGTAGCAGCAGATGTTTAAGTATTCTTTGGTATCTGCCAGTTTCCATTTACCGACTTGACCGGGAAGGAAGCGGGAAGCCGCAGATGCATGGAATGCGGTAGCCGCGCCGGTCAAACCGACAGCAGATTTTAAAAATATACGACGAGATGTGCGCATAAATTGTGTCCTTTAGCATACGAGTGCAAATCTTGCACAAGTCCTGGGGTGGATTCGGCAATCGAGCCGATGGCGCTAACTCTAGGCCTCCAGCTCAGGAGGTGTCAATCAGATTTCGAGATTAATGAGCACGCTTAAAATTTTTGCAAGCTACGGAAAAATAATGTAAATATTACTATTTGTTACAGTGTTATAAGATTTATTAAAGAAAGGGGAGATTGTATTTATAAAAATATTTCAGGAATTGTTCCAGGGAGATAATAAAAAAGGAAAACCCGATAATTCGGTCAATTCATAGGGTTTTGTCTAAGTTCGGACTTCTCTTCCGAAAAATTATCCTGAGCGTGCTAAGTGTGAATTTAATTAAAAAAGGCTTTTGAAAAGCAAAAAAAATACAGAAATATCGTATTAATACGGATGGTTATTTACATTTATAGAAATATTTATTTACATCACAATTTCTTGTTCTGATTAATTTGAGTCGAAAAATGGTAAGAAAAATCACAGTTTTACGGTATTAAGGCATAAGTCAAAACTCCATTGTTTATTCAAAACCGTTTCTTTTCCTGATAGTGTCAGACTCTCTTGCCGCTTGAGAAAAATGACGAAAATCCCGGGGCTTGTCAGAAAAATGTTTTTTTAGTCACAGCAGAATAAATTTCTGATTTTGGTTATTGTGGTTGATTTTTTTGATGTATTGCCCTTCCTCTGAATTATCGGAACAAACATTTCGTTAGGCTCTTTCTTGCCTACAGCTGTGTGATTTCAGATGAGTAGCCTGTTGACGAATTAAAAAAGTAGATATTGCTGAGGGAATACACCTAGGAAAATGCCTTTTATGGGCTATTTTTATAAAAAAAATCACATAAATCTCAAATAATGAGAATCGTTACTATTATTATTTAACCTTATTCAAAAAAACGACAGGAGCATTCATGGAAAAAAATAAAGACCTCGAGATCAGTCTGCTTGACGCACCGGTCGGTGCAGTCGTTGATCTTGTGAGCTGGGGCAGTTTGAGTCAGGAAGATATTCGCAAACTGACGGATGTCGGTATTTATTTAGACCTTCCGCTGACTGTTTCCAGCGTCACTATTTCCGGCCCTGTAGTCGTTGCGATCAGCAACGTGCACGTCGCCATAGGACGTCCCGTTGCAAAGGAGCTCAAAGTTCTTTGGAACAAAGAGGTAGATGAATAAATGCTGCTTAGAGATATGAAGCCCGGAGAAAAGGGCGTAATCAAAGCCTTTAGACACGGTTTGATTGAATACCGTAAAAGGCTGCTGGCGCTCGGCGCGCTTCCCGGAACGCCTTTTGTGGTTGAACGTGTTGCTCCCCTTGGCGACCCCGTGGAAATCAAGTTAAGAGGATCTTCGATCAGCGTACGAAAGGGCGAGATTGAGATTCTCGACGTTGAACCGATCTAGTGAATCAAGCTATGAGAAAAAATATCATTGCAGTCGTTGGTAATCCGAACTGCGGCAAAACGACTCTTTTTAACGGCCTGACCGGCTCCCATCAAACGGTCGGTAACTGGCCCGGTGTGACCGTCGAGCGCATTGTCGGCGAGTTCACTTATAAAGACAGAGAAATTACAATTGTTGACCTTCCGGGTATTTACTCCCTGCAGCCGAGTTCAGCTTCCAGTGAGGACGAACGCGTTGCCCGCGACTATATCCTCCAGGATGAAGCCGAACTGATTGTCAATATTGTTGATGCCAGCAATCTCGAGCGTAACCTTTACTTGACGACTCAGCTGCTGGAAATGCAGGTTCCGATGATTGTGGTGCTCAACATGCTGGATATGGCGGCTGCTCACCAGATAGAAATTGACCCGCATAAGCTGAGCGAAGCATTAGGCTGCCCGGTGATCGGCATTGTCGCTTCTAAAGAACAGGGCCTAAAGGAGCTGTGCGCGGCGATCGATGCCCAGCTTGATGACCTCCGTATTCCGAAGAACCCGATCGTTTTTGCGGACGATGTGGAAGAGGCAAGAGCAAAAATTGCTAAGCTTCTTTCGGCCCAAAAAGTTGAACGCGCTGAGTGGACGGCCGAGCAGCTCCTAGAAGGCGACGCCGGAATGGGTGAGTACCTGAAGGGTGTGGACCTGACCGAAGTCGACAAGATCATTGCCGAGATCAATCAGAAGTACAACGGCGACCTCGATATCGCGATGGCAGATGTTCGCTACAGCTTTGTTTCTCAGGCGACGGCCGCCTCTATGATCCGCAAAGGCGAGATCGACCAGAGCACCACAGACAAGATCGACAAGATCGTTCTGAACCGCTGGCTCGGTATTCCGATCTTCCTCTTCATTATGTATTTGATGTTCATCTTCTCGATCAACATCGGATCGGCCTTTATCGATTTCTTCGATATTCTTTTCGGGGCCATCTTCGTCCAGGGCTTTGGCAACCTGCTGACTAGCATTGGGAGTCCTGAATGGCTCAAAACTATTCTAGCCGACGGTATCGGGGGCGGTATCCAGACGGTCTCGACCTTTATCCCTGTCATTGCCTGCTTATTCCTGTCGCTGTCCTTCCTTGAGGACTCGGGCTACATGGCGCGTGCCGCTTTTGTGATGGACCGCATGATGCGTTTTCTCGGTCTCCCCGGGAAATCTTTCGTTCCGCTGATTGTCGGGTTCGGATGCGGTGTTCCGGCAATTATGGCTGCCCGTACGATGGAGAAGAAATCTGATCGTATTACGACCGTGATGATGGCTCCGTTCATGAGCTGCGGTGCAAGACTTCCGGTTTACGTACTGTTTGCTACCACCTTCTGGCCGCTTGGCGGACAGAACCTCGTGTTCTCGCTTTATTTGATCGGTATTTTGGTGGCGATTCTTACGGGTTTCATTCTGAAAAGAACCGCGCTTAAAGATGAAGCCGGAGCTTTTGTGATGGAGATTCCTCCGTACCATCTGCCCACTCTTAAGAATTTGGGGCTGCGTACTTGGGATCGCCTAAAGAGCTTTATCATCAAGGCCGGTCAGCTGATCGTCATCATCGTTGCCGTCTTGGCTTTCCTGAACTCTTTGGGTACAGACGGCAGCTTCGGCAACGAAGACACCGATAAGTCCGTTCTATCTCAGATCGGCAAGACCATTGTTCCGGCCTTCCAGCCGATGGGTATTAGCAATGAGAACTGGCCTGCTGCCGTTGGCGTCTTCACCGGTATTCTTGCTAAGGAAGCCGTAGTAGGAACTCTGGACAGCCTTTATTCCGGTATGGGCGATCGCATGAGCGCCGCGGATCAGGAAAAGAGCGGGGAGGCTAAACCTGAAGAAGAGGAAGAACCTTTCAGTCTGTCTGCCGAAGCTCTCAAGGCTGTGAAATCCGTCGGAGAAAACCTCTCCGAGCTCGGAGACTTCTTTGTGGATCCTCTCGGCGTCAGTGTTGAGAAAGATCTCACTGACGTTGACGAGCAGGCGGCTGAGCAGGAAGTCGGTACCGGTACATTCCGTGCGATGAAGCACCTCTTTGACGGAGACTTGGGGGCATTCTCTTATCTTCTGATGGTCTTGCTGTACATTCCTTGCTGCGCTTCGATCGGTGCCATGTACCGCGAAGTCGGTGCCGGTTGGACAACGTTTGCGGCCCTATGGACGATTGCTATGGGGTACGGAACCGCGACGATCGTTTATCAGATCGGACGCTTCAGCCAGCATCCGGTTTATTCTTCGATCTGCATCGGCGTGTGCCTGGCGGTGATTCTTTCGATCATTATCGGCCTTCGTATTAAAGGCAAGGAAGCAGCTCAGTGACATTAACTGAATTAAAAGAATACGTTCAGGCGCGGCGCATTGTCTCCGAACTGGAAATCGCAATGCATTTCCGGGTCGAGCCCTCGGTCATCGAGCCGATGGCGCGCCGCTGGATTGACAAAGGGCTGATGGCCAAAGTCGATATGGACGGAACCAAATGCGGAGGCTGCACTGCCTGCGCGGACGGTATCAAACGTCACTACGAATGGCTCGGTCCTCAATCGGTGACTTTCGTAAAGAAGTTGTAAGACGCTAAGGCTTTTGGAGCTCCTCGTGCTTAACGGTTCGAGGAGTTTTTTATGGCTGAAAAGCCAAGGTCGGCTGCATCTGCCGTATAGTTGAAAAACCTTTCTTATCTGAGATCAAAATGTTAGTTCAAGACCCGCTCAGCAAGTATCCTCGACTCGGTAAGTACGCTCTGATTTTTTCCATTATTCCGGGATATTTTCATGAATACGATGCTGAAGAAGTGATTCAGCAGGCGGTTAACAGCCAGTCCGTTCATGGGTTTCTTAAGCTTTTGCAGGATAAAAATGTTGCAATTGCTTTTCCTAGTTACTACAAAGGCAAATACGCAATCAAACCCGAAGTGATTCTTGACTACGCTCAGGTCTATACGCCTTCATTCATCAAAGAAGCTAAGAGGACGCTTGGAAGGGTGTTCAAAAGAGGAGATGAGGTTCAAGACCTTTACATTGATTTTCTTTTGCAGCTTTCTTCTTTTAAGCTTAGAGGCAACGCTGATTTGAACGAGGTTCTCAACCGTTGTAAAGGGGATGCTCACCATCCGAGTTCCTTGTTCACAAATACCGTGAAAGGCCTGATCCTAGCCATGTCCTGCAGGAAAGAGTGGCATCCGCTGTTCACAAGACTATCCAAAGAAAACAAAGTGTTAGCTTGGAACCTTTTCATGGATGCGACCGCCGATAAGTCCGAAGACTTTAATTTAGATGGCACTAAAGAACTCTTTCTCTCTCTCGGAGACACTATTCGCAAAGACGTGATTACGTGGTTTGCAAGTGAATATGATTTATACAGGACGGGATTCTGTGCTTTTAATTTTGCCCAATTGTCTGATGAATACTGGACTAAAGATTTATTAAAAGGAATTTTTCAGGTTTCCCAGGGAGGTTTCAAAGAGGGTCAAAAGGGCATACTATCTGCTTTAAAAGAAGATGTTAAGTATCACCGGGACTATTTTGTTTACTACAAGAATCCTCTTTTCTTCAAACCTATTCGAAATGTCTTTCTGACAGCGATTTTATTTTTGGACAGAGGCTCGGCATCAACAACTAGAAAAATATCCTCCCTTTTAAAGAAAACTGAGGAGTTTTCAAAAGATATTGCCTCAGATATGGCCGCGCTTGTGTTTACCTTTGTCGATAATCCCGAAAAGATAACACCCTTCGATCACGAAGCAATGGCTTCTAGATTAAAAGAGAATGATTCGAGCCTTGCGATTTTTGTGTTGGCTGTGCTATGCAAGATATTCTCTTATGCGGACTACAGATCTATTCTCGAGTCTCATTTGGCAAAGCGCAAAAAGGAGAACAATCCGCCTTTGAAGTACATACTTCAGCAAGCTCTTGATGCGCTCAACCCAAACGATCCCGAAGTCACGAAATTGACGGCAGAACTCAAATGTCCTCCGCTGCTGTCGCATTACGCCACGCTTTCGGAATGGCAGTTCGGATTGGACAAGCTTTTAAATTACAGCAAGATCCTTAAAAAACCGACGTCCAAAATTAGTCGTGCTCGCATTGTTTATTTGGTTGATATTGATACGTTCGATATTCAGCCATACAGACAGAAGTCCAAAGACGGTATTACCTGGTCGAAAGGTACCGCGGTCTCCATGTCTTCTTTTGCTGAGATGCTTCCGGAAATGGATGAAGCCGACCAAATCGCTGCCGCTAAGGTTGTCCGAGTCAACTCTCGAGTCGCTCGACTCAGAGGTGTCGAGGTTCTTTATGAACTTGCCGACACAGGCAGGACTTTTCTGATGCTTGAACCGGAAGTTCCTTTTGAAATTCATCGAGATCGTCTTCGTATCGAAGTCAAAAAGGACAGTGGCGGAAGTTATGAAACAACGACGAATATTGACTTCGCAACAAATTTACGAACGGATCCGCACTACGCTTTTGAATTAGACGGAAGTATCCTGACTATCTACAAGATAACCGACAAAGAACACAAAGTTCTAGAACTGCTGAACAATATCCGAAAACTCCCAGGTGAGGCTAAGGGCAAGCTCGCAGAGATTCTGGAGAACATAAGCGGCGAAATTCCGGTTTCTTCAGAACTGCTGAAATCCTCTTCCGCTCTCGAGGCGCTCAAAGCTTCAAGCAAAATTACTTTTCAGATTATTCCGGATTCCTCGGCGACCGAATTTAACGTCAGAGCTTTTGTGCGTCCGGCGGAAGGCTGTGAATTGACCGTAGCCCCGGGCGAAGGACTGGACACCTTGGCAGCTTTAGTTAAACGCAAACCGATGAGAATTTTGCGTGACCTCAAGGCAGAAAAAGCCAACTGGGAGCTCATGAACGAGAAACTAGAAGACTTCTCGGCTTGGCAGGGCGGAGGTCGTTTCTGGACCCTGAACACGCTGAAGTGCCTGGAATTCATGGAAATACTTCGCGAAGCCTCCAAGATTGCAGATATCGAGTGGCCGGAAGGCGCCAAGCTGACGCTTAGGCGCGCTCCGATCAGCTTTCCGGATCTGAGGCTCAAGGTGAACAGTGTTGACTGCTGGTTCTCTTTGGACGGCACCGTTTCCATTGACGGCAAAACCCAGCTCAAGATCAACCAAATCCTAGATAAGCTCAAAGATCGTGTCGGTAACTTTATTCATTTGGAAGGCTCGGAATACGTTCTGATCACAAATAAGCTGCTGAAACAGTTAGAGATTCTCGAAGATGTTTCTTCTAAGAAGAAGGATGAACTGCTGATTTCCAAATTCAGCGGTACCGCGTTGGAAACTCTCAAAGAAAACGGTTCCGAAGTCACGGGCGACAAGAGCTACGAGAACCTGCAGGAACGAATCCTGAAAGCCCAGGAGATTGAGTTCTTTATTCCTTCAGGTCTTGAGGCGCAGCTTCGTCAATACCAAAGAGAAGGCTTTGAGTGGCTTATGCGGCTTTGTACTTGGGGCGCCGGGGGCATATTGGCCGATGATATGGGCTTAGGCAAAACAGTGCAGGCGATTGCCGTTCTGCTTGGAAGGAAAATTTTAGGGCCGTCCTTACTCGTGGTCCCGACCGCCGTGCTCTACAACTGGAAGTCGGAGATGGTGCGGTTTGCGCCGGGTCTGAGATTTGCCGACTTTAACAGCGGCAACCGAGAAGAGATCCTCAAAAACCTTAAAGACTACGATGTCATTTTGTGCACGTACGGTGTGCTCAATACCGAGATCGAAGCGCTGAGTAGGGTTGAATGGAATCTGGCGGTTTTAGACGAAGCGCATGCAATCAAGAATAAAGCCACACAGACTTCTCATTCGGTGATGAAGATCAACGCTCAAGGCCGAATCCTCTTGTCCGGTACGCCGATTCAAAACGATCTCTCGGAAATTTGGAATTTGTTTGAGTTCGCCAACCCCGGCTACTTAGGCTCATACCAGCAGTTCGGTGACCGCTTTATCCTTCCGATAGAAAAGAAGAAGGATAAGGGAAAGCAGCATTTGCTCAAACAGCTGATCGGCCCGTTTATCCTTCGCCGTACGAAGGCAGAGGTGCTCGATGAGCTGCCGGAAAAAACCGAGCTGATCGTTCCGGTCGAGCTTTCCGAAGAAGAGCTGGCGATCTATGAAAACATTCGCACGAGAACCCTCTCAGGGCTCCAGTCTGAAAAGATCAATCCGATTGAAGCCTTAATGGCGCTGACAAAACTCCGCCAGGCTGCCTGCAGCCCTGAGCTCGTCGACAAACATCTGACGATTCCGTCGTCCAAGATCCGTGTGTTTCTGGAGCTGGTTCGCGAGCTGAAAGAAAACAAGCATCGTGCTTTGGTGTTTAGCCAATTTACTTCCTTCCTTGCTTTGGTTCGCCAGGCCTTAGACAAGGCCGGCATCGAATATCTCTACTTAGACGGTTCGGTGCCTGCCGCTCAGCGCAAGAAACTTGTAGAAACCTTCCAAAACGGAGACATGCCGTTGTTCCTGATCAGTCTGAAGGCAGGCGGTACCGGCCTTAATCTGACGGCAGCCGACTATGTGATTCACCTTGATCCTTGGTGGAATCCTGCTGTTGAAGATCAGGCTTCCGACCGAGCTTATCGAATCGGACAGAAACGCCCGGTGACGATCTACAAGCTAATTTCGGAAAAGACAGTTGAGCAGAAAATCCTCGAACTTCATAAGACGAAGAAGAACCTTGCCGACGCACTGCTCGAAGGAAGCGATGTCGCTAAGAAGCTTTCGAACGAAGAAATTTTGGAACTGCTTCAGCTTTCATAACCTAGGATTGCCGCAGTTCATATTGGCTGCACCGTCCTTCTAAGACAAGATTGTTGGGATTTCTTTTCGATTCTGGATTAGTTATTATTTTGAAAATGGCACGTTGCTGCGATGTATGTACCTAATCATCACATTTAGGCGCGGAGACCCCTGCCTTCAGGCGGGGGAGGAAGCGCCTCCTCCTTTCGAATTTCTGTTAAATAGGTTCTTCTCTTTTCCAGCAGATGCAGCTTCTTGTAGCTGATGCCTGCCGAAATGCGGGTT
>OGOT01000198.1_pt1 | contig 62074 bp, 71 predicted proteins | sample 1552791 | NCBI WGS metagenome assembly OGOT01 (sample SAMEA2580160, study PRJEB22360) | human gut metagenome | biome: human gut; feature: human-associated habitat; material: faeces | place: Denmark | collected 2008/2010
GGGTATCAGTCTGTATTAGAATCAGTTTCTCATCGGGTGACATGATATAGTCATCTAGTATGTCGACGATCCGTACATCGATTCGCCGAAGGAAGTGGATCCGAAATCGTCATCATCGTCCCACCCGCCGAACTCGTCGTCATCTCCCCAGCTGGCGCGCATGCGCTCCACACCGGCCTCACGACGTTTCCAATCGATGAGTTCATCCGGAATCTCATCCAGGAACTGGCTGGGCATCATGTCATTGGCCTGCCCCCATTGGGCACGCACCGCCGCACGGGTCACATACAGCCGACGCTTCGCACGGGTGATGCCCACGTATGCCAGACGACGCTCCTCGGACAGCTCGCTGGTGTCCTCCATGGCACGCTGGTGCGGGAACGTACCCTGTTCCATACCCGTAAGAAACACATACGGATATTCCAAACCTTTGGCCGTATGCAAGGTCATCATCGTGACCTTGCCGGAATCCTCGCCCTCTCCCGGCAACTGATCCGAGTCGGCGACCAATGCCGTGGTCTCCAGAAAACCGGCCAACGTGGCATCCGGCGTGTTCTGTTCGAATTCGGCGGCCACGGACTGCAACTGGGAAAGATTGTCCACACGCGAAGCATCCTGCGGATCCTCGGAACGTTGCAATTCCTCCAGAAGACCGCTTTTATCCAATACTTCGGCCACCACTTCGGATGGTTTCGAATCATGTTCCTTGGCGAAATCGGCCAGCTCGTGCATCAGATCACGGAATGCGCCCAACGGTTTGGTGGTACGGCCTGTCATGCCTTCAATCTGGTCCATATGTTCAATGGATTCGAAGAACGTGAGGCCATGCGCGTCCGCGTAGCCGGCCACCAATCCCTCCGCGCGTGCGCCGAGTCCTCGTTTAGGCACATTGAGGATACGCCGCACGTTCACATTATCCGCGGGATTCACGATGGCCTGCAAATACGCGATGGCGTCCTTGACTTCCCTACGTTCATAGAATTTGGTGCCGCCGACCAGCTGATACGGCAGATTGGCGTTGATCATGGCCTCTTCCAGCGAACGTGACTGCGCGTTGGCTCGGTACATGATGGCGATGTCACGGTAAGCGACGTCTTCCTCGGTGTGGATTCGTGCGATTTCGTTCGCTATCCATCCGGCTTCCTGCTGTGCGTTGTCGGCGGCATAGCCGACGATTTTGTCGCCTTGACCAAGCGCCGTCCACAGTTTCTTCGGCTTGCGGTTTTCGTTTTTCGCGATCACCGCGTTCGCCGCGTCGAGGATGGTCTGCGTCGAACGGTAGTTCTGTTCGAGCATGATGGTTTTGGCGTTCGGGAAATCCTGTTCGAAGTCTTGGATGTTACGGATGTCCGCACCTCGGAACGCGTAGATGGATTGGTCGGAATCACCCACCACGGTAATCCAGCTCGGTCCCACACGGCCCGCTCCCCTCGCCTGCGGGTCGGGCTGTTCGTCCGAATCGATGCCGGACAATTCACGTACGAGCACATATTGGGCATGGTTGGTGTCTTGATACTCGTCCACGAAGATGTAACGGAACCTGTGCCGATAGTATTCGCTCACCTGCGGGCAGGTTTGGAGCAATTCCACGGTGCGCATGATCAAATCGTCGAAGTCGACTGCGTTGGCGAGCGCCAGACGATGCTGGTATTCGGCGTAGACGACGGCGACCAGTTCGTCGACGTCGCCGGCGCTCACCTGGTATCCGCGCTGTCCCGGGATGTAATCGCAGTTCGCTTTTTTCAGCTGGTCTTTCCAGGAAACCAACGCGTTCTTGCAGTCGGATATCTTGCCCAGCAGCATGCGTGGCGTATACCGCTTCGTATCGATGTTCAGGTCGGCTGCGATCAGTTTGACCAGTCGCTCGCTGTCCGCGGTGTCGTAAATCGAGAAGCCCGATTTAAGGCCGATTTCCTTGCCGTCGCGGCGTAGGATGCGTACGCAGGCGGAGTGGAAGGTGGAGATCCACATATGTTCGGCTTCCGGCCCGACCAAAGTCACGAGACGTTCACGCATTTCCGCGGCCGCCTTGTTGGTGAAGGTGATGGCGAGGATGCTGCTTGCCCAGAAGCCATGCGCCAGCAGCCATGCGATGCGACGTGTCAGCACACGGGTCTTGCCTGAGCCTGCGCCGGCGCCGATGAGCAATGCCTGGCCGTAGTATTTCACCGCTTCTTCCTGTTGGGGGTTGAGTCCCTCTATCAGGCTCCGCGGATCGCACATCACAGGTCCCATGCTCTGTTCCACCGATTCCTCTTTTCTTCGCGCACGCTCATATTCAAACATTTGTTCGCAGCATTCATGTTTATCACATGAGCAGGTCAGGGGTCCGACTCGCACGGTCAATTGAGGCGCGTATGCTGAACTCCTATATACGGCTCGCCGTATGCCATCATCTGATGCCGCTTTCGCGGCCGACAAGATTAAGGGGTTTCATGAAGGAACTTGAAGAGCGCATTGCGCAACAAGGTACCGTCAAGCCCGGCAATGTGCTGAAAGTGGACGCGTTCCTCAACCATCAGTGCGATGTCGAGCTGTTCGACCATATGGGCGCCGCCTGGGCCGAGCATTTCAAGGGCAAGACCATCGATAAGATTCTGACCATTGAGGCTTCCGGCATTGGCATCGCCTGTGTCGTGGCCCGTCATTTCGGCAATGTCCCGGTGGTGTTCGCCAAGAAGGCGCAGTCCATCAATCTTGACGGCGACCAGTACACGACCACCGTGTATTCCTTCACCAAGCAGAAGGAGTTCCCTGTCATCGTGTCCAAGCGCTATCTCAATGAAGGCGACCACGTGCTGCTGATCGACGATTTCCTTGCCAACGGCAAGGCGTTAAAAGGCCTGATCGAGCTGTGCCATGAGGCCGGAGCCACTGTGGAAGGCATCGGCATCGCAGTGGAAAAGGGCTTCCAAGGCGGTGGCGACCAGCTGCGTGAGGAAGGGTACGACGTCGATTCCCTGGCAATCGTCGAATCGATGGATCCGGAAAACGGCACCATCGAATTCCGCTCCTGATTTTTTCAGTACGCTCAAACGATTATAAGAGAGGATGTAACAGTTGAGCGAAGAGAAGAACACAGAGAAAACCGAAAAAAAGACGAAGGCAAAAGACATGAAAAAAGGCGTGTCTTTTGAGGCGTTGAGCAGTCTTGACGCACCGGTGTCGTTCTGGAAGGGCATTCCGTTCGGCCTGCAGCACGTCATGGCCATGTTCGTGGCGAATCTCGCGCCTATCTTCTTGGTGGCCACGGCCGCCAAGATGGATGCCGCGCAGTCCGCCGCCATCATTCAGGCCGGCCTGCTGGTCGCAGGTCTCGGCACCTGCCTGCAGCTGTACGGTGTGTGGCTGATTGGTTCCCGTCTGCCGATGGTCACCGGCATTTCCTTCACCTACGTCGCGGCCGCCATGTCGATCGCGCAGCATCAGGGTTATGGCGCAGTCGCCGGCGCCGTGGTGCTTGGCGGCCTGTTGGAGGTCGTGCTTGGTTTGACGGCCAAGTATTGGCGTCGTTTCGTTCCGACGATCGTTTCCGCGATTGTCGTCACCTCGATTGGTTTTTCGCTCCTGTCCGTCGGCGCCACGAGCTTCGGCGGCGGTTCCGGCGCGAAGGATTTCGGCAGCTGGCAGAATCTGACGCTTGGCCTGATTTCGCTGGTGGCTTGCCTTGCGTTCCAGCTGCTCATGAAGGGCACCGCCAAGCAGCTTTCCGTGCTGTTCGGCCTTGTCGTGGGCTATGTGGTCGCGATTTTCATGGGAAAGGTCGATTTCTCCGGTTTCACCAATCTGCAGGTCGTGTCGGTGCCGCATTTCATGCCGTTCAAGCTTGAGTTTGATCCGGGTGCGATTATCTCCTTCGCTCTACTGTATGTCGTTTCCTCGGTTGAGGTGTTGGGCGACACAGCGGCGCTTACCAAGGTCGGTCTCGACCGTCAACCCACCGACAAGGAAACCGCCGGAGCTATTGCCGGCGACGGTTTGATCTCCTCCGTGTCCGGTTTGTTCGGCTGCCTGCCATTGACTTCGTTTGCGCAGAACATCGGTCTGGTGGCGATGACCAAGGTGGTCAACCGCAAGGTGATTCTTTCCGGCGGTCTGATTTTGGTGCTTGCCAGCTTCGTTCCGGCCGTTGCAGAGGTCTTCAACTCCCTGCCGCAGGCTGTGCTTGGCGGCTGCACCATCATGATGTTCGGCAATATCATCCTGTCCGGATTCCAGATGATTTCCGAGGCCGGTTACACGCAGCGCAACATCACCATCGCCGCGTTGAGCCTGACCATTGGCATCGGTTTCACCCAGGTCGGCGACATTTTCGCCAACTTCCCGGCGCTGTTCCAGTCCATCTTCGCTTCCAACTGCATCGCGGTGTCGTTCGTGGTGGCTGTGATTCTCAACGCCGTTCTGCCTAGCGAGGAGCACTTCCTGTCCGCTCCTCAGCATCAGGAGGCCTGATTTCCCTAATATCGGCATCGTCCGCATATGAATGATCCCCATTCCGATTTCCACGGAATGGGGATCATTCATATGCGACGGCATGTGGCGGACCTCGTATGGAAGTCGTCAACGCATCAATCAGTGCCCTTGCTTGATCCAAGCGGCGATTGAATCCTTGACCGCCTGCGCGTAGATCGTATTGGACATTCCCGGATGGATGCCATCTCCGGCAAGTTCGTCAGCATGCTGGGAAATGGTCCCGTCCCAATCGACCAGTACGACGTTGTTGGAATGCGCCGCGGCGAATTGCTTCAACACGGCATTGGTGCCGGGAACCCATGAAACGGGAGCGTGCGCGTTAATGAGCACCAGCACATGATCGGGGCCGACATCATTCAGCAGATCGTCAAGCTGATCATTGGTCACCACGGAGTTGGTGGCAAGTCCCACCAAGACCCAGGGGCGCAGATTTCCTTGCGCTTTCAATTGATCGACAAGACCCTGTCCCTTCGCCATCGACCGTGAGACTTCGGCATCCACAATGATGTTGGGGAACGTGTCTTGCAATCCTTTGCTGGACGCCAGCATCACCGAATCTCCGATGGCGGCCATTTGCGAACCATCCGGCATCTTATGCCGTGGCTTCCTTGGCATCGGTGTTCGGCGTCGTTCCAAAGCGGCATGATTGCGTTGCTGCAACAGCCTGGCGCTGATACCCAAGGATTGCGCCACACTGGTTTGTTCCGATGCCGTCGCCACAGCGTATCCGCAGAAGCTCCATGAGCATGCCAGCACCACGACCGTGGATATCAGACGGCCGCAATGCTCGGCTTCGTCTCCACTGATCGGACGAATCAACGCGATGAATCCCGCACGAGCGACTGGCTTCTCGAACAGTCGCCAAGATGCGAACGCGAACAGCACGGTGAGGATGAAGGTGAAGGACAGCAGCCTGTCGGCATGCCATGCGCCCCACTGGGGCAGCAGGGATCTCAGCAGCAACCATAATGGCCAATGCCACAGATAAATGCCATACGAATAATGGCCCAAAGCGGCAAGCGGCTTGAACACAAGCAGATCCTGCATCCAGGATCCGAATGGTATGGTTCCTGCGATCAGCATCACAGCAAGCACGGAGGCGACGAAGATACCGCCATGGAACGCCGCTGGGCCTTGAGTGATATGCCGCATCATCCACAGCAATGCCAGCAATGAGCCAAAGGCAACTATCGGGCCGAATTGAATCCATATCTTATGGAATCGTTCCATTATCCGCGATTCATTGGCTCGCCCATGCTCATGTCTGAGAATCGGCAGTATCCAAGCCAGCGCGGCACCGAGCCATAGGCCCATGGCGTGCGTGTCGGTGCCGAAATACACACGTGTGGGGTCAGCGCCAGAGTGGTATAGCAGTCCCATGGATACCGCGCTTGCTCCGGCAAGGGCTGTCAGTATGCATACCGGAGCCCATCTGATGATGATTTTTCGCAGCAGCAAAACCACGAATGGAGCGATCAGATAAAACTGCATGAGCAACGACATGAACCATAGGTGACGGAATATGTCAGGGTTCATCTGGGAGAAATAGCTGGCTCCGCTGCTGATGGCATACCAGTTGTAGCATCCCAGAAGCACGGTCATGATCTGGTTCCGGATGCCGACAAGCATGTCGCGGTTCACCAGCCATGCCAACGTCACCGAGATCGGGATAAGAGCAAACAGCGCGGGATAAATCCGGCGGAACCGTTTGAGGAAGTACTCCCCCAGTTCCAAGCCTTTACCTGAATCGATACGATTGAGCAGCGATGAGAAAATCAGGAAACCGGAGATGGTGAAGAACACATCCACACCGAAAAACCCGCCTTGAAGCGAAAGCTCATCGCAGTGATACAGCACAATCGCAATAAGGGCTATGCCTTTAAGCCCGTCCAAACCGACGAAACGTCGTTTAGCAGCCACGAATAACCAACCGTTCTCTCTTACATCATTGCACGGTACAGTGCAACCTGTCGTATCGTACTACCAAGCAATCCCTTGCGAATCGCGGAAAAGGGGGCCCAACGCACTGCGCCGCCGTGCCTGATTGACCGATGATATCGATTATCAGGCACGGCGGCGCAGATTCATACCGTTTGCCGTCACGTTCCTCTACCAGCCGAAACGTGACACATCACTCACTTGGAGAAGACGTTGCCGTAGGAGTCCTTGCCTTCTTCTGCGATGGCGGCGGACTTGCGGGCGATGGCCAGCTCCTCGTTGGTCGGGATGACGCAGATGGTGACTGCGGAATCCGGGGTGGAGATGATGCGCGGTTCCTTGGAACGGGTCGCGTTCTTCTCCTCATCCAGCTTGACGCCGAACGGAGCGAGCTTGTCGCAGACCATCTTGCGCACGACGTCATCGTTCTCGCCAACGCCTGCGGTGAAGGTGATCACGTCGACGCCACCCATCTGAGCGGTGTAGTTGCCGATGTAGCCGACGATGCGGTGCACGTAGATGTCGAGAGCCAGCTTGGCGTCCTCGTTGCCCTCTTCGACCAGACGATGCACTTCACGCAGGTCGCCGAAGCCGGTCAGACCCATCATGCCGGAACGCTTGTTGAACAGGGTGTCCAGTTCGTCCACGCTCATGTGGGCGTTGCGAATCAGGTGGAAGACGACGGCCGGATCGATGTCGCCGGTACGGCCACCCATCACGAGGCCTTCCAGCGGGGTCAGACCCATGGAGGTCTCAACCGGCTTGCCGGAGATTTCGGCGGAGGCGGAAGCACCGTTGCCGATGTGCAGCACGATCTGCTTGAGGCCTTCGGCCGGCTTGCCGATGACGGACGGCACGACGGAGGAGATGAACTCGTGGGAGGTGCCATGGGCGCCGTAACGGCGGATGTGGTACTGCTGGGCGACTTCCTTGTTCAGCGCGTAGGTACTGGAAGCCTTCGGCAGCTGGAAGAAGAAGGAGGAATCGAACACGAAGATCTGCGGAACATCCGGCAGCAGGGAGCGCATGACCTCAGCGCCCTTGGCCTCCGGACCGTTGTGCAGCGGGGCGAGCACGGCGAGGTCCTTGACCTGGCCGATGGTCTTGTCGTTGACCAGAGCCGGCTTCGGGAAGATGGAACCACCCTGCACCACGCGATGGCCGACGGCCACGATGCCTGCGTCGGCGAGCTTCGGGCCGAACTCGTCGAAGAAGCCGAGCACGCGCTTCAGACCCTGCTCATGGTCGTGAATCGGCTCTTCGAGCTCATGCTTCTCGCCGTTGTACTCGTGCTTGTAATGACCGTCAACCGGCTCGCCGATCTTCTCGACCAGACCGGAAGCGATACCTTCGCCGGTTTCAAGATCAACCAGCTGATACTTGATAGAGCTGGAACCGGAATTGATGACAAGGACGGTTTTCGCCATTGTGGGCATCCTCCATGTGTTAATCGATGTGCCGCTTACGCGACTTTCCAAAACCTTAGATTACTCGTTGCTTGCTACAAAATGCCCGATTACTGGGCTTCGATGGCGGTCAGGGCGATGGTGTTGATGATGTCCTGGACCGTGGCGCCACGGCTCAGATCGTTCACCGGGCGGTTGAGACCCTGCAGCACCGGTCCAACGGCGGCCGCTCCCGAGGAACGCTGTACCGCCTTGTATGCGATGTTGCCCGCGCACAGATCCGGGAATACGAACACATTGACATGGCCCGCCACCGGATCGCCCTTGGCTTTGGTCGCGGCCACGGTCGGAGACCATGCCGCGTCGAACTGGATCGATCCGACCACCGCAAGGTCGGGAGCCTTGTCTTTGACGATGGTGGTGGCTTCCTCGACGAGGTCGACGTCGGGTCCTTTTCCGGAGCCCAGCGTGGAATAGGACAGCATGCCCACCTTCGGTTCAAGGCCGAACGCCTTGGCCGTTTCGGCGGATTGGATCGCGATTTCGGCGAGCTGCTCGGCATTGGGGTTAAGGTTGATGGCACAGTCGGCGAACACGGCGACATGGTCCTTGAAACACATCAGGAACGCTCCGGATACCAACGATGTTCCTGGCTTGGTCTTGATGACCTGCAGGGCCGGACGCACGGTATTGGCCGTGGAGTTGACGGAACCGGACACGAGGCCGTCCGCCATGCCCATCACCACAAGCATGGTGCCGAAATAGCTGTCATCGGCCAGCTGTTTGCGCGCCTGCTCTTCGGTCATGCCTTTCTTGGCGCGCAGCTCGCACAGCTTCGCCACCATGGGTTCCAACACCGTTTCATCATCCTTGGCTTGGAATTTCGCCTTGCCAAGCGATTTCAATCCCAATTCCTGACCACGGGCGAGAATGGCGTTTTCGTCTCCGACGATGATCAGATCGACGATGTCGCGTTCCAGCAGATAATCGGCGGCTTTGATGATGCGATCCTCGTTGCCCTCCGGCAGCACGATGGTCTTCTTGTCCGCCTTCGCCTTGCCCAGCAGACCGTATTGGAAAGCATAGGGTGTGGTCGGGGCGTCGAATGGCGATTCGAGTGCCGCGGTCAGTTCCGCGGCGTCGACGTTCGTCGCGAACGCTTCGTCTGCCTTGCTGATGGCGTCATCGTCGTTGAAATCGACGGCAGGTAGCGTCCACACCGGCACCGGGTAGTCGACGAAGCATGCTTTGAGCGGATCCGGCTGCGTGTCGTCACACCCAGTAATGAACACGCCGACGACTTTGCTCCCGGCGTCTTCGATGACCTTGGTGGATGCCTCAACCGTGCTTTTGACTTGTTCCGGTGTGCGTTCGATAGTGCATACGGCCAGCAGGACCGGCGATTGGAGGTCTGCCGCGAAGTCAGCGTTGAAAGAGAACATCGCGGGATCATTGACTGCTGACCTGTCGGTGCCGACAATCACCATGGCATCCGGTCGGGCTGTTTCTACGGCTTGGGTGTAGGCCGCAACGATATCCGCCCGCGAACCTTCCTTATCGTTACGAGCGCGCTTGGGGCACACGCCGACGGACTGTTCCCGGCTCAAACCGGCATTGGAAGCTTCGATCAGCACGTCCGTGAAGGTGTCTTTTCTGCAGACCGCCGGACGGAACACTCCGGTCTTGCCGGCTGCGGCAAGTGCCTTGGTGACTCCAAGGGCGACAACATTACGGCCGTTAGCCGCTTCGGGACTGATGATGGTGACGCTGGTAAAACTCACGGTGTCTCCTATGTACTTCACATTATTCGGGTGCGATACCACATCGTTCGCACAATGAGCAATTGTAATGTGCAAACGGTAACTGACACGCGCTAGCGGTTTTGCTGTTTTAAGCCAAGCATATCGCACCGTAATACGAAAAAGCCCCAAGGGAACAATCCCTTGGGGCTTTTATCAAGCAATCAGGCCAAATAGCCTAGGCTCACTCGTTATCGCCAGCGGTTGCGGCGGTAGCGGAGACAGCACCCTGCTTGTTGGTGTTGACACCGGAGTAGACCCAGTCGGTGTAATCCGGGTGATCGTAGCCGTTGTCGACAGCGAACTGGAAGGCTTCCTGACGGAAGGCCTCGAGCTCGTTGATCTTGTCGGCGTACTTGTCAGCGTCGATCATGCGCAGAGCTTCAGCCTGGAGCTCGTAGCGATCGATGTTGTTCACGCGAACCATGTCGTACGGGGTGGTGGTGGAGCCCTGTTCCTCGTAGCCGTGAACGTTGAAGTTGTCGTGGTTCGGGCGATCGTAGATCAGACCACGCACGTCGCGGGCATAGGAGTGGTAAGCGAACAGGACCGGCTTGTCCTCGGTGAACAGCTCAGCGAACTCCTCATCGGAGAGGGCCTCGTTGTTCTCCTTGGCGGACTGCAGCTTGACCAGGTCAACCACGTTGACGACCTTGAACTTGATGCCCATGGCGTCCAGCTTGTCGGCAGCGGCCATGATTTCCTGAGTCGGAACATCACCGGTGGCGGCGAGCACGATCTGAGCCTCATCGTTGGACTTCACGTTGGAAGCCCACTTCCACTCGGCAGCACCCTTCTCGAGCTCGGCGCGAGCTTCGTCCAGGGTCAGCCAGGTGGCGGCCGGCTGCTTGCCGGCGATGATGGCGTTGATCTTGTTGGTGGACTTGTAGCACTTCTCAGCCACAGCGAGCAGCATGTTGGAATCCACCGGGAAGTAGATGCCGATCACGTGATCGTTGTTGAAGCACTTGTTCAGCAGGACGGAGGTGACACCCGGATCCTGGTGGGAGAAGCCGTTGTGATCCTGACGCCACACGTGGGAGGAGACGAGCAGGTTCATGGAGGAGATCGGCTTGCGCCACGGAATCTCGCGGACGGTAGCCTCGAGCCACTTGGCGTGCTGGTTCAGCATGGAGTCGATCACGTGCACGAAGGACTCATAGGAGCTCCAGATGCCGTGACGGCCGGTCAGCAGGTAGCCCTCGAGGAAGCCTTCCATCTGGTGCTCGGAAAGCTGCTCGGTGACCTGGCCGGTGACAGCCATGTGCTCGTCGACCTGAGCGGACAGGTAGCCGGCGTCCCACTGCTTGTTGGTGACGTCGTAAGCGGCCTGCAGACGGTTAGAAGCGGTCTCATCCGGTCCGAAGATACGGAAGGAGTCCGGGTTGTTCTTGATGATGTCGCGGGTGTAGACGCCCAGACGACGGGTGGCCTCGAGCTGGCCCCAGCCGTGGCCGTACTCGGCGACTTCCTTGACCTCGTAGTCTTCCAGCTTCGGCAGCTTCAGCTCTTCGCGGATGCGGCCACCGTTGGCGTTCGGGTTCTCACCGATGCGCAGTTCGCCGGTCGGCATGAAGGCGGTGACTTCCGGCTTCACGGCGCCGTTCTCGTCGAACAGCTCTTCCGGCTTGTAGGACTCGAGCCAGTTCTTGAGGACCTCGAAGTGGGCCTCGGTATCGCGGGCGGAAGCCAGCGGCACCTGGTGGGAACGCCAGGAGCCCTCGGTCTTCTTGCCGTCGATGAACTTCGGGCAGGTCCAGCCCTTCGGGGTACGGAAGATGATCATCGGGTAGAACGGACGAGTCATGTCGTCGGTCTGAGCGGCGGCCTTGATGTCGCAGATCTCGTCGAAGACGGTCTCGAACAGCTCGGCGAAACGACGGTGGATCGACAGGTGATCCTCGTTGTCGAAGCCAGCGACGAACTCGTACGGCTCATAGCCCATGCCGTGGAAGAACTCGTGGAGCTCTTCGTCGGAGATGCGGGACAGGATGGTCGGGTTGGCGATCTTGTAGCCGTTGAGGTGCAGGATCGGTAGCACGATACCGTCGGTGCGCGGGTTGATGAGCTTGTTGGACTGCCAGCCGGTGGCCAGCGGGCCGGTCTCAGCTTCGCCGTCGCCGACGATGGCCGGGACGAACAGGCTCGGGTTGTTCATCACAGCGCCGTAGGCGTGGGACAGGGCGTAACCCAGCTCGCCGCCTTCGTGGATGGAGCCCGGGGTTTCCGGAGCGTAGTGGGACGGGATGCCACCCGGGTAGGAGAACTGGCGGAAGAACTTCTGCAGGCCAGCCTCATCCTTGGTGATGTTCGGGAAGTACTCGGTGTAGGTGCCGTCCAGGTAGGACTGAGCGGTACCAGCCGGGCCGCCGTGGCCCGGGCCCATGATGATCACAGTGTTCTGCTGGTGATCAGCAATGAGACGGTTGATGTGGCCGATGAGGAAGTTCAGGCCCGGGGTGGTGCCCCAGTGACCGACCAGACGGTGCTTGACGTCTTCGCGGGTGAAAGGCTCCTTCATCAGCGGGTTGCTACGCAGATAGATCTGGCCGATGGAGAGGTAGTTGGCTGCGCGCCAGTACTTATCCACGCCTTCGATAGCTTCCTCGGAAACCGGAGCGTTCAGCTTCTTCCAAGGGGTGCCAATAACAGGACTCGTCATGTGTACTCCTGTACTCCTGCACTGTGATGTGCGATTGTTTATTTCCTTAGGTCATGAGCCATGCCTAAAACCTTGCGGTTACGCGGTATGCCTCATTTCCAGTCACTTGCACATATTACGAGCGCGGTTCGACTTTTTGCTGTTTTTTTGCGACTGTGTGTTCAATTGTTATTTTTCTGTACGCAAATGTGTGCTTTTATCGGGATTTTTGTGCGTACTTCACACTCTATCAAAAAGATTGAAAAACGGCTCAAAATCAACGTTTTTAGTCGGTTAACACATGTTTCCCACGTTCGTTTCCCTAGATACACACGCGGCGTGTTGAGTAGGTGGGAGTAAGCAATTGTGAGATTCGTTCATTCTCCGTTCACGTGTTTCCAATGTCTCCTTGCAACGTCACAATAGAGCAGTTAGTATTGTTCGTTTCTTGATACCTCATATTAAAGGGAGAGTGTTATGGCTGCAGGTCCTGTGCTCGTTGTCGATTTCGGAGCCCAGTACGCCCAGCTGATCGCACGTCGCGTGCGTGAGGCCAATGTTTATTCGGAGCTCGTGCCGCATTCCATGCCGGTCGATGAGATGCTGGCCAAGGATCCGCAGGCCATCATCCTGTCCGGTGGCCCCGCTTCCGTGTTCGAACCGGGCGCTCCGCGCGTCGACAAGAAGCTGTTCGACGCGGGCGTTCCGGTGCTCGGCATCTGCTACGGCTTCCAAGCCATGGCATACGCGTTGGGCGCGGATGTCGACAAGGCCGCCCTGGGCGAATACGGCAAAACGGAAACCACCATCGACAAGGCGGAGGGTCTGCTCGACGGCTCTCCCGCAGAGCAAAGCACGTGGATGAGCCATGGCGTGGCCGTCAAGACCGCGCCGGAAGGCTTCGAAGTGCTCGCCCACACCGAAGGCGCACCGGTCGCCGCCATGCAGGACGAGTCCCGCAAACTGTACGGCGTGCAGTGGCATCCGGAAGTCAAGCACACTCCGATGGGCCAGAAGCTCATCGAGAACTTCCTGCACAAGTGCGCCGGCCTCGGCGATAACTGGAACGCGTCCAACATCATCGAGGACCAGGTCAAGAAAATCCGCGAGAAGGTCGGCGACGCCCAGGTGATTTGCGGCCTGTCCGGCGGCGTCGACTCCGCCGTCGCGGCGGCTCTGGTGCATAAGGCCATCGGCGAGCAGCTCACCTGCGTGTTCGTGGACCACGGTCTGCTGCGCAAGGGCGAGGCCGAGCAGGTCAAGCATGATTTCGTCGAGGCCACCGGCATCAAGCTCATCGCCGTGGACGCCTCCGAAGACTTCCTCACCGCATTGAAGGGCGTGAGCGAGCCGGAGAAGAAGCGCAAGATCATCGGAGAGAAGTTCATCCGCACTTTTGAGAAGGCGCAGCGTCAGGTCATCGAAGAGGCCGGTGCCTCCGGCAAGGAAGTCAAATTCCTCGTGCAGGGCACGCTGTATCCGGACGTCGTAGAGTCCGGCGGCGGCGATGGCGCGGCCAACATCAAATCGCACCACAATGTGGGCGGCCTGCCGAAGGACATCAAATTCCAGCTCATCGAGCCGCTGCGCACCCTGTTCAAGGATGAGGTGCGCGCCATTGGCACCGAACTCGGTCTGCCGGATGAGATTGTCTGGCGTCAGCCATTCCCGGGTCCGGGTCTCGGCATCCGCATCATCGGCGAAATCACCAAGGAACGTCTTGACCTGTTGCGCGAAGCTGATGCCATCGCACGTGAGGAGCTTTCCAAGGCCGGCCTCGACCGCGACATCTGGCAGTGCCCGGTCGTGCTGCTTGCCGACGTGCATTCCGTGGGCGTGCAGGGTGACGAACGCACCTACGGCTCGCCGATCGTGTTGCGTCCGGTGTCGTCCGAAGACGCCATGACCGCCGACTGGTCGCGTATCCCGTACGACGTGCTCGCCACCATCTCGACGCGTATTACCAACGAATGCCGTCAGATCAACCGCGTGGTGCTTGACTGCACTTCCAAGCCGCCGGCAACCATCGAATGGGAGTGAGCCCGCAGGCTTGACGCATAGCGGAAGGGGCTTTCCACAAACTATTCTTGTGGAAAGCCCCTTCCGCTATGTTACGGAAACAAGTCCGCTCTCGTCAGACGGACCGAACGTCCCCCGACGTCACTTTTGCATATCCGTCAAACAAGCATGTCATTCCACAGATCCACGAAATTCGGTAGGGTTTTCGCCGTCGTGGCGACGTTCTTCACTTGGATGCCTTTGATGCGTAGGCCAAGCATCGCCGCGAATGTGGCCATACGATGATCGGCATAAGTCTCCATCACGGATGGTCTAAGACGATTCGCCGACACAGGGGTTATCTCCAATCCATCGGGCAGTTCGTGGGCAGCTCCCCCAACGCGCGTAATCTCGTTGGCCAAAGCCTCCAGACGGTTCGTCTCATGCCCTCGTAAATGACCGATGCCGATCATGCGGGTAGGCTTGTCCGCAAAAACCAGAATCGCTGCAAGCGACGGCGCGATCTCACCTGCCGCCGTCAAGTCGAAATCACCTAGGCCGCTGACATGACCGTTGCCGGTCACTTCGCAGTACCGGACGTCGTCAATCACCGGGAAGCTGATCTCGGCTCCCATACGTTCCAAATATCCCGGAAGCATGCCTCCGGGTTGCGTAGTGGATTCCGGCCAATGAGGTACGCGCACGGTTCCTCCGGCGATGAGCGCTGCGCCAAGGAACGGGGCGGCATTCGACAGGTCAGGTTCGACCGTCACAGTTTCGGGCAACTGCACGGCTCCCGGCTGCACGGTCCACACGCGAGCGTGTTCGTCTGCGTTGACACGCACGCCGGAACCATGCAGATCGGCCACGGTCATGCGAATATGCGGCAAACTCGGCGTCTTCTCCCCCGTGTGATGCAGTTCCAAACCGCCTGGCACTCGAGAGCCGATGAGCAATAGTCCTGAAATGAACTGCGAGGATCCCGAAGAATCAATGCTGACCACGCTCGGCTCAGCGCACTGGCTCACCGTTTGAGGTGGAGTGATTGTAAATGGCAGTCGACCTTCCTCGCCGTGGTATTCGATACATGCCCCCAACTGTTCAAGACCGTCCAACACCGGCTTCATCGGACGCGCGTACGCCTGCTCGTCACCGTCGAAAGCCACAGGACCGTCCGCGAACATGGCAAGACCGGGCACAAAGCGCATCACCGTTCCCGCAAGACCGCAGAACACCTTCGTACCACCGTGGAACCGGCCGTCGGACGGCGGCACCACTGTAACCGTGGTGTCAACCTGCTCGTCGATTTCGCAGCGCACTCCCAACGCGCGCAACGCGTCCATCATCAACTCGGTGTCACGTGAACGCAATAGACCGACCAATCGCACGGGTCGATGTCCGAGCGCCGCGAGAATGAGATAACGGTTCGACAGTGATTTGCTGCCCGGTACCACCACAGTGGCGTTCAACGGTTTGCCGGCATACGGTGCCGGCCACAGGTTCTCATGAAGTGCTTCCATATGGTTCATGGTAACCAAACCATGTGGAAAACGCCGCGCCCGTCTCGCATAGGTCGTCTTCCTGGCATGTTCCACAAATATATTCCTTTTTCATAAGACAACGCAATGTAATACGATGCTGTCATGGAGCATTTCATTTCACGTTGGTTGGTTTTGACCATTGCGGCCGGGGTCATGGTCACACTGCTTCCCGGCATGCACGCCGTTGGCGAACCACCCATTCTCGGCATCGGCGCGTTCGCGTTGTTCCTTGCGTTGATCAACGCGTCGATCAAACCGATCGTGCACACCATCGCATTGCCATTTTCGATTCTCTCGTTCGGACTAATCGCGTTAATCATCAACTGGCTGTTCATGGAGCTTGCGTCTTGGCTGGCCATAAGCCTGTTCGACGTGGGAGTAACCATCGATGGATTCTGGTGGTCCGTAATCGGATCGCTGATTATGGCCATCGTCTCCGGCATTGTCGGCACCGTCATTCAGGACTGATGCGATCGCGTATATAACTAAATGTCCTCCGCAATCTATCCGATTGCGGAGGACATTACTTTCGTTGTCGGGCTGACAGGATTTGAACCTGCGACATCCTGTTATATCTGGTGGTTTTTAGGTTTGGTTTGACAGAATGTTTGGAGATTGAGAAACGTTGGTATTTCAACGCTTTTGCCATCCTGTAAATTGTGACTGGTTATGACTGTATGGAACGCAACGTGACGGTCTTTGTATGCGGTTTGTATGCGGAATAAAGAAAAAGCCCCTCCCCCAGCAATGCTGAGAGAGGGGCGCGTGTTACATGAGGGTACGAATCACTCACGGTTAAGTGTTGGGCCTGAAACAGGTGCAACACTTATTTTTCGTTGGAACTGTCCGGCTTGGCTGCCGTGAACTGGCTCACGCCGATTAGAGCGCCGACGAACAAACCGATCGCGTTGATGGTCGTAACGAGTTCGCCGCAGTGTGGCAGTCCCCATTGCGGGCCGACCGCTCCGACGAGCCATGCGACGGCCGGCAAAGCGATCAACGCGAACCACTTGAGTATGTCGTATACCCTGCCCGGCAGCAGGTAATCGGATTGCGGGCTATTGGATTCATCCATTTTTCACCTCCTTAAACATTGCGGCAACCGTCTCCACAACGCTTAAAGTCGTGGAAACGGGAGTTTCAGCGCAGGTACTGTCCGGGATAGATAACGTATGGGCTGCGAATGCCATTGCGTGCGGCAGCCGACTGCCAGCCGGAGCCGTAGATGCTCCACAGGCTTTCGCCGGAACGGACCACATGGCCTCCGACCACGCTCGAAGCGGTGGACGCGGACGCGCCGCCATAGGTGACGGTCTGCCCCGGATAGATCCGATTGACGTCACCGCTCGGTACACGCCAGGCGGACACCGGCTGGAGTCCGGTCCTCGCGGCGATCGCACTCATGGTGTCGCCGGAACGGACCACGACGCTACGCGAACCTGTGGCGGCCGTTCCGCCGGAACCTCCGCCGAGGCGACTGTTGACGATCTGCATGACCGCCGCGTAATTGCCACCCAACGCCTGCCTGCGGGTCGGATCGTTGCCGAAGTCGCCGCGGATGGTGCGCGCGGCCAAGGCGTTCAGGTCGACCGTCGGAGCGGTCGCGGGCTGAGGTTTCGGCTTGACGCTCGGCAGATCCGCCGCGCCCTTGTCGTCAGGGTTCGCGTACTTGCGCCATGCCGCGCGGTCGCCACGGAACTTGTTCAGGTCGAGTCGTCCAGACCAGCCGCTGAGACTGCCGTTGGACGTGTACTGGCGCATGACCTCGCCGCGGGCGCCGATATTCCACGGCGCAGTCTGGTAACCGGTGACCATGTTCGTGGCGTACTGGGCGATCCAGATACCGCAGTTTAGTTCGGTCTCCATGCCGGCGACCTGCCAGTAGCCGGAGTCCATCGTGTAGATGATGGGGTTCACGCCCGTCAGTCGCTTGACCTCGCGCGCCCACCTGCGTGGCCACTGCTTGTCGCCCCAGGCGGCGTTGTCCTGCGCCTCCCAGTCGAGGATCAGTACGCTTTTGCGAATATATCCTCGCACGTTGTCGACGAAGAACCTGGCCTCGGTCTCGGGGTTGCCGCCGCGCGCGTAATGGTAGACGCCGGTCTCCTTGCCGCTGTTGACGGCGCCGGCGAGCTGACGGTTCGCGTCGGTGTTGACGCCGTTGGACAGGCAACCACCGTATACGCCGCCGGACCCCCATGTGGTGCCGACGATGACGAAATCTGCCGGCACGGTCGCGGTGTCGATGCCGCACTGCCAGTTCGAGATGTCGTATCCGTTCATGTCGGCCATCGCGGCTGGCGCGACAGCCATGGAGATGGAGACCGTGAGCGCGGTCAGTAGCTTGCGCCATTGTCGGCGTGGATTCATGTGCTTGTGTCTCGGTTTGCCTTTGTTGAGGATGTTCAATTCCTCTCCTTTCCTTTGTCCGTACCGTCCGCCTTGTACGGACGGTGTGGAAATCTTTTGAATCTTTCAATCTGTGTTCGCGATATGCGCGTCACGTATGTCTTGGATCATCGAGGTTCCGGTTCCATTGCCGCCCAGACCGTGGTAAGCGGCATATATTCGTTCCGCGCTTTGCTTCAACGGAATGCTCGCAACACCACCTGCATCGACCATCTGACGGTGCAGAGCCTCGAGTTTGCAGAACAACAGTTCCCTGACGCCCTCATGCAGTGGATCGTGACGTTGGTCGACCTTGCTCAGAATCCAGGTGACGAACACGCCGCTGCCTCCGCTGCCGATGATGGCGATAACGATTGCGACGATGGTTTCCTGGCTCATTGGGAATCCTTCCGAAAGGAAAATCCCACACGTGGCTACCGTTGGAAGCTGCGATAACCACGTGTGAGATTTTGGAGGTTGAAATGTTGTTAGGAACGTTTGTGGATGAGGTCTGGTGGCCCTCCTGCGGGAAGCTCCGCGAGTGCACGAGGGTGGGCTACGAGTCGGCCTACCGCTGCCACATCCAGCCGAAATGGGCTGGCGTCGACATGGAGTCGATCACCGCGAACGACATCGAGGAGTGGCTTGGCTCGTTCAATCAGGCCGGCGCCGCGCGCAAGGCGTGGGCCGTGCTGCGGGCGATACTCCGACTCGCCTATCGCAAGGAAGTCACCGACAATGACGTGACACGTCGTGAAATCAGACTGCCGCACCTGCGGCGGTATGAGCCGCGCGTGCTCGACGCCAGACAGGTAAGACGGCTGCTCAAAGGCTTCTACGATCACGCGTTGGAAGCCTGGTTATTGGTCTCCGTCTGCGCGGGACTGCGCCGATGCGAGTCCGTCGGCATTGAATGGGCCGACTTGGATTTACGCCGGGGAACCGTGACCGTCAAAAGGTCAGTGCAATGGGTCGCTGGACATGAAACGGTCACCGACCCGAAGACCGACCAGAGCCGACGGACGGTCGCACTACCACGGTTCGCAGTCAAACGGCTCGCGCAATTGCGCCACGGCAGAACCGGCAGGCTGGTCGGCGATCTGAACGCCAACCAGGTGGCAGCTCATTACACGTCATGGTGCCAACGCATGAAACTCCCCTGCGTGCCGCCAAGGAACCTCAGGCACACCTTCGGCACTCTGGCAATCGCTGCGGGAGCCGATATCTCAGTGGTCGCACGACAACTCGGTCACAGCGACATCAAGACAACCGCCCGCTACTATCTCCGCCCCGATTTGTCCGTGCTGAGAAGTCTGCAGCGGGCATGGGAAAGACTCATCATCGGAGCCGCGTAGCTTTCCGTAACCCTGTACCAGGATTCCAATTGGATCATCATGCGTAACGGCAGGATGATTTTGATCAAGTTCAGTGGGAAAATCGGTTCGGGCAGTTGGGATGCTGTTGAATGTCCGGCAAAGCTCGCGTCCTGGTATCGTCCCATCGTTGACTTGTCGACTGTCTGCCTTGTATCAAATGGGCAAACGGCGCGAAGCCTCACGGCCAGAGCTGATGGAACTATCCGAGTGGCGAACATGGGAAGCGCTGGCAGCAATCAGGATTGCGTCGGCACGCTTTGTTTCCCAATCCCATGATTTCTAGCTTTCCGTAACCCTGCCGTTCGGGAAAAGCAATGGCAACGGAGGAATCTATCCAATCGGGAAAATACCCAATCCGAACGCGATTAAGGCTTTGAATGGCAGAGCCATACTATCGTCTGGGACGACAGTGGCGATTCCATTCATCCACCCGTCATATCTGCAACGTTCAGTCCAAGTATCGATTGCACCTGATGGGACAGTCAATCTGCTCGTTGGTCCTGAAGTTGCTGTCACAGGTGGAATCGTGGAAATCCATTTTTAGTAGCTTTCCGTAACCCAAAAATGGAAGGTACCGTATTCAACTAATCGAATCACCTTCCACAGGAGCAGCAATGTCGTGACGATCAACGGAAACGTGAAATTCGACAATAGCGGACAGAACAATTACACGAGTCTGCCTGACAAGGTGCCGGATGGGTTTCGACCGGTTGACGGGCAGAGCATCATCGTTTTCCCGCAATGCGCATTCTCGCTGCTCGTGGATGTTGATGGTTCGATTCAAGCGTTGGGTGACCCGAAAGCGGCTTACTCCACGGCGCACGGCTGTTGGATGACGGAATAGTTTTCCGTAACCCCGATTCGTTTCACGAAACTGACCAGTGACCCGGAATTCACGATCAGTGGATACGTCGTCAATGGTTTGGCGACCGTCTACTGCCGGTGGGTCAACAAAGGGCTTTTCGGCAATAAGGCGTGGAATGGAGTGGCTTTGGCAAGCATGGACGTGCAGTCCGCCAGTGAAGGCTTCAACGAGTTCGTAGACAATTCCTATGAAGACCATATGGAGAATCGTTTTCTGTACGTTGCGGGAAACACGGTTTCCTTCCGCACATCGTATGATGCGACCATTCCCGCAAACACATGGCATGTTGGCAACGTATCGTTTCCGGTGACGACGGTTTAGGCAACGATATAGGTCATCGTTGTGGCAAAAAGCCGCCGTTCTGGCTACCGCCGTAAGGTGATAAGCGTCTGTGGTTGCGGAATCCCAATTATGCATATTCCACATCGCATGGTTGCTGGCTGACGGCCTAGACGAATTCCACACCATCGGGCACCGGAATGGTCTTCGAGAAGCATTGGACGATATCGGACGAACCCACGCCTCCGATAAGCGTCACCGACCCGTCAGCGTTCCACCTCGCCTGTTTGCTGTACGCGATGCCAGCCACGTTCGCGACGCACCCAAGACCGATCGTTTTGGATGGCTTCACGCCCGCTTTGAACAGCCAGACAGAGTAATCGCCGACGTTCACGGTGCTTCGGAACGAAGACAGGTCCACGAAAATCAAACCATCCCTGACCGTGATGGTGTTCGAAGCGCCATAAGCAAACGGAACGAACGAGCCGGTGGACTGCCATTGCAGTTGGCATTGCTGGGTTACGGAATCCCACAGCTGGCTCATCGGAGGCAACTGCTTGACAAGCATGACAGGAGTTCCAGCGGTGATGCCACTGATCGGGATACGGGCGATCGGAATCCATACGGTGCCGGAATTGTTCAGGATACTACCAGACGGTACCGTGGGGTCAGCCGCCGTGCCACTGGTGGCGGTGCCCTTCAGCACCGCGAGCGCGATCGTTTCGATGTTGTTCGAGTCTCGCGTGTATTTCACGCAGATTAGGTCGTTGCGGTTCCGTCCTGTGACTCCGCTTTCGATGGTGACGGTTTCCGCCGCGGTGACGCGTGCGTATCGTCCTTCGATCACAAGGTTGAGGACCGGGATGAGCGCTTTGTTTGCTGACTGCATGGTCACGGCGGGGAATTTGCCGTCGCTGCCTTGCAGCAGGTAGTTGCCGTTTCCGACCAGTCCGGCCTGCATGGCTCCTTGGTCGCTGGATGTGATGTGCGGAGCGCCGGCCTTGCCGGTGATGAGATTCATGGTCATGGTCATTCCTTCCTATCTGTTGTGTTGTTGAGGTATGCGGCGTAGGCGGCGTCCTGCGTGGCTGCCAGCGCTTTGAACGTCTGCCAGCATGCGGTACAGACGAGCGCGCCCTGTGCGACTCCGTCGACGGTGGTGTGGGTGATGTCGTGCCAGTCGCTGGAGGTGCGTGGGTCACCGTCGGCGAGGTATGCGGAGGCGTGGCATCGGTCGCAGGTGTATCTGGTGATGTTCGTGGTTCGTGCCATTGATGTTCCTTTCTCTTTCAGGCTGTGCGCTGGTAGATGTGTCCCGGAAGGATGGTGTTGCATTCCTTCCAAGTGCCGCCGTAGGTGGTTCCCGGATTTGTTGTGGCGGTGGTCCAGTAGAGGGAGCCGACCGGGTGGGCGGCGATGAACGCCTGGCTTGCGCTCATGCCCGTCTCGCCCTTGTCGCCCTTCGGGCCGACGAGGCTTGTGTTCGAGACTGGCTTGAACGTCACGTTTTTCCCGGTGGCTGTGATCTGTGCGTACATCAGGTTCTTGCCGCCGTTGGTCATGGCGAAGAAGTATTCGCCTACGACCGGGGCACGGTTGAAACTGAGTGTCTGCCAGTCAAAATCCGAGCATGCGGACGTCCAGTATCCGGATAGTATGCGTGTGATGATCAAGGCAGGCAACCCGGTCTCGCCGCGTTGGCCGGCCTCTCCTTTCGCTCCGGTGGCCCCGGTCGCGCCAGTGGCGCCGGCAGGGCCCTGCGGTCCTTGCACTCCCTGCTTGCCTTGCGGTCCGGTGTCGCCCTTGGGGCCTTTGACGTTGCCGAGCAGAATCTTCGTCATATGCGCTCCTTACTTTCCGTCATTGATCATGTAGTACAGGTCTCCCGTCGCCGGATCGTAGGAGACGGGAGCCGCCGACGCGGTGGTCGTATCCGCGTACACGGCGTACAGGTCTCCGTTCGGGTCGACCTGCAGTGTGAAGAATCCGGAAGTTGGCGCCGTCACGCCGCTGGCGCCCTGCGGACCGGACGGCCCCTGTGGACCCTGCATTCCCTGAACGCCCTGCGCTCCTTGCTTGCCTTGCGGGCCGGTGGCCCCGGTAGCTCCAATGGGACCGGTGGGGCCAATGGGACCGGTAGGACCAGTAGGACCGGTGGGACCTGCTGGCCCGGCCGGCCCGATATCCCCTTTGTCTCCCTTGTCACCCTTCAGACCTTCAGGGCCTTGCGGACCAGTAGGCCCGGCGGCTCCAGTGGCTCCTTTGGGGCCTTGCGCACCGATGATGGATTGACGGGAAATCGTCTTTCCCGTGAATAGGCTGCCGGACTGTGAAACGCACTGCCAGACGATGCTGTATTTTCCGCCACCTGACAATGCGGTCGAATATTCGTTGGCGAGTGGTGTTCGGTTCAACCATTCGCTCACGTTCCCCGTGAAAGTGGATCCCACCGGATATTCGCCGACGAGGGATTTCTTCATCACGAGCGCCGGAAGGCCGACGTCGCCTTTAGCTCCCTGAACGCCCTGCGCTCCTTGCTTGCCTTGCGGGCCGGTGGCCCCGGTATCGCCCTTGTCACCTTTGGGGCCTTTGATGTTGCCGATCAATAGTCGCGCCATGTGTCACCTTTCCGGGATGTCCACGTACAGGTTCCCGCTCTCGGAGTCCCAGACGAACGAGGGTGGGTTCGTGTTGTCCGGATAGTTCACGTACAGGTCGCCGTCGCCTTCCATGCTGAGCGTGAAGAAGCCGTTCGAGGGGGCGGATACGCCGCTGTCGCCCTTGTCACCCTTCTCCCCTTGCGGGCCCTGGATGCCTTGGGAACCTTGGATGCCTTGTCTGCCCTGGGGGCCGGTCGCTCCCTGTGGACCCGTGGGACCCTGCGGACCTGTGGAACCCGTCGGGCCTTGCGGTCCCGCCGCGCCGATCGCGCCGGCATCACCCTTATCGCCTTTCTCGCCGCGTATCCCCTGCAGTCCCTGCGGGCCTTCGGGACCGACGACGCCTTGCGGCCCTCGCTCCCCGGTCGCTCCTTTCTCTCCCCGAGGACCGGTGGGTCCGGTCGCTCCGGTGGCCCCCTGTGGTCCTGTGTCGCCCTTGTCGCCCTTCTCCCCTTGCGGACCCTGGTCGCCTTTCGGAAGCCCCAAATTCAAGGTTTTGTCGCTGCCGGCGCCCGTGAGCGACGCGCTTGCCTGTGCGCCGGGGGCGAGCGTGTCCACCGAACCGATTTTCAGGCCGGTGATGTAGTCGCCTTTCGGCTGTTTACCCGACAATGCGTTGTTGAGCGAGTCGATGTCGTTTCTGGTCACGTCGGCGCTGAACGTCCAGGCGTCGAGTTTGAGGCCGGCTCCAGCGTAGTAGGCGTGGCCACCATCCCCGATGGAGGATTCTCCGCTGTTGCCGCCGGCGCTGGCACCTCCGGATTCGTAGGTGACGGTGAGCACGCCTCCCGAAACCTTGACGATCTTCTTGGAGATCTCGGCAGTGACGACGAGGCCCGTGTTGTTGTCACGGCCCGTGACCAGGTCGCCGACGTCCGCGTCGATGCCGTCGGGAATGTCCACGTCGATGGTGCTGGTGTTCCGAAGTTCCTGGAATTTCTGCCTGCCCTTGTCCTCGAGCTCGTCGGCTTCGGCGTTGGACAACTCGTATGTGGCGGTGCGTTCGTCAAGGCCTTTGAGGGTCTGCGTGTGGCTGAACGTGCCGTTCGCGTCGGCGTACCAGTGGATGACGGTACGGTCCTTGAGTTCGCCCTTGCCCAGGCAGATGAGATGGTTGATCGGGTGCGCCGCCTGTTTGGCGGTGAAGTCAATGAGGTCCGAGTCGATGCTGTCGCCGATCGTGCGGACGGGCATGGCGCTCATGGCCACCTTGTCGCCGTCATTACGCAACCGGAGTTTGAGTCCGCTTGCCCTGAGCATCTTGACCAGACCGCTGTACAGGTCCACGTACCGGTCGAACTGGCAGGTGGTCTTGTGGTCGGCGCTTTCGTCGGTGACGGTGAACAGGCCTTGCAATCCCGCACGGCTGACGAGCGTGCGCATGATGACGGGAATCGTGCCGGACAGAGTGAGGTAATCGTTGTTCCCGTCCGGTTCGATGATCTTCGAGGCGAGCACTCCATGCCAGTCGCGGCCATGCCATGTGACGGTGGACAGACCTCCGTCCACGTCGACATCCGTGTCGTCGATGATGCCGCCGTACTCGGTGCCGTCGATCATGATGCGGCTCCCCGCCTTGAGCGCGGCGTCTTCGACCTGCAGGTCGAAGTCGTTCTCCCCGCTACCGAACGCGAGGTCGAGCGTGTATGAGGCGTGGCTCGCCACGGGTTTGCCTGTGGCGTCGGTGACGATCAGGTCCATGGCGGTTCGCTCCTTTCCTCGCAGACCGTCAAGTCGAATTGGAATCCTCCCGGCCAGCTGATCGGCTGTGTTCCGGGCGCGAGCGGTTGGAACACGTACCGGCCGGAATCCTTGCCCGACCCTCGCACGGCCTGCGCGAAGCAGTTTGTGGCGAGACCTGTGCCGCTGACCATGGTGACGGTCCTGACATCGCCGGTGCCGTCGATTTCCAGACGCGAGCCGGATGGCACGGTCACGTCGACCTCGTACCGGTTGTTTCCGATGATGACGTACGGTTGCGCGCATGGTCCGAATATCGTGAGCTTGACCGGCTGCGGGATGGACGTGTCGTTGACGATCTCGGCACCCAATGCCATGCCGGCGAAATCATGCGGATAATCATATGGATAGTCAAGGTCGGCGGTTCCGGAATCGTATCGCGGCGTGAAATGCGTCATGGTCGGACGGCGCCACACGCCATCGGCCAGCACGATGGTCAACTGCGTCTCGACCATCGTGGGCGTGATGGATTGCGGTTCGCTTTTCGTGATCCACGCTTTGGCTTCCCATTCGCCGTCGGCCACGAGCGTGCCCGGGTTCACGGATGCCATGTCGGCGTCCGCGAGGCGGCGCAGTAGGTCGAGCGTGGCTGGAGAATCGTGGATCTTCACGGTGACTGTCGCCTCGCGTGCCTTGCGGGTGATGCCCGTCATGCCACGTGAGGCGAGGCTGTAGTCCCAGACGCGGGCGCGCAGTCCCGTGAGCGTCTCGCCGTACAGCGGCCCCTCGAAGCCGATGCGCTCACCTGTGGCCGCGCACACGTATTCAAGCGATTGCACTTCTCACCTTCCTTGCGAAGTCGCGGTCCCCTATCGTCGGCGTGTACCTGGCGATGATCGATCCGAGGTCGTCGTGCAACGATTCGACGGCCGTGATGAGTTCCCGCAGATCGCCGTCGCCGGCATTGGCGCCGGTGCCGGCCGTGACGTTCAGCCTGCCGGTCTTCGACCAGTCCGCGTCGGAGAGGCTCATCGTGGAGACGAGCGAATCCATGGAACGGCTGACCACATGCGCGGAATCGTCGATGCCCAATGCCATGCCACGTCCGACCATCACGCCGACCTCGTCGCGGAACACACGCGACGGGGAATGGATGCCCAAAGCGTTCTTGGCCTTGTCCACCAAGCCCGACAACGCGTTGGTGATGCTGGAATACAACGAGCCGACCATTCCTGTGATGCCGTTGATCAATCCCTGGATGATGTTGCGTCCCGCGCTGACGAGCCAGCTTCCCGCGCCGGACACCGCGCTCCGGACGGTTCCGCCGATCCCGCTCACGACGCTCCCGACACGGCCAACCATGTTGCTTACGGTGCCGACGATGCCGCCCCAGACGCTCGACACAATGCTTCCGACGCCATTCCACAACGCGGCCCACACGCTCCGGATTGTCGAGCATGCGGCGGATACCACTCCGCTGACCATGCCGATGCCGGCGGAGACGACGCCTTGGATGCCGCCCCACACTGCCGACACGATGCCCTGGATGGCCGACCACGCGGCGCTCCAGTTCCCGTTGACGACCGCGAGCGCCAGTTGGATGATGCCTTGGATGACGGCGAGTGCGGTGCTGATGACTGTGGCGATGATGGTCCATGCGCCTTGTACGACGGTGGATATGGTGTTCCAGAGTCCGTTCCAGACCGTGCTGATGATGGTGGCGGCGGTTTGGAAGATGGTTTGGATGTTCTGTATTCCGGCTTGCAGGAGTGGTGTGATGGTGGTGATGAATGTTTGGATGCCGGTGATGATCGCGGTGAGCGCGGTCATGATGATGGGGCCGATCGTGTTCCAGACGTTTTGGAGGACGGTGGTGATGAGTGTCCATCCGGTTTGCCAGATTTGTTGGATTTGGCTCATGGTCTGGGTGATGAATATGGCGATGGCTTGCAGGATTGGCTGGCATGCGGTGCTGATCTGGTTCCAGATTCCCATGAACCATGTGGCGAAGCTGTTCCAGAGTCGTTTGCCCGTTTCGGTTTGGGTGAAGAACCATGTCAGCGCGGCCACGACCGCGCCGATGGCCACGACAAGCATGCCGATCGGATTCGCATCCAAGGCAGCGCTGAATGCCAGCTGCACGGCGGTAGCAGCCTTGGTCACCGCGCTCCACGCCGATTGAGCTGCCTTGACAATATTGAACGAGCCGGCGAGTTGCTTCAGTGCTCCAGCCGCGCTTCCCGCGTCGGAGATCTTGCCAATCAAATCGAACGTGGCCGTAGCGGTCTTCTCCACACCGGAGGCAGTCGCGGAAATGGCCTTCAGTCCACCGGAAACTGTCTTCAGCCCGGCCGAGACGATATCCCAGCCTTTGACCGCGAGCAATGCAATGGTGATGGCTTTCAACGCGCCGGATACCAGTGCGCCGTTCTGCTGAGCCCACTGTCCGACCGACTGCAGCCAGCCTCCCACCGTCATGAGCACGCCGGTCAAAGTGTTCAACAGTCCGGCGAAGCTCTGCGCCGCGGAACTGGCGGTGCGCGCGCTGTCGTTGAAGCCGAAGGCCTGCGAGACCGCGGCCGCCAATCCGGAAACCAGCGAGCCCAAGCCGGAGATGACGCCGGTCAGGCTTTCAAGGAACGGCTGCAACGCGCCCGTCTCGATGAACGTGTTGACGAACGTCTTCGCCCATCCCGCCGCGTTCGACAACGCCTGCGCGACCGAAGCGACCACTCCCGCGAGCGCGCCGGCGGTTGTGGAGAACTTTGGGGCGGCTTCGCCGCCATTGTTGAGTCCGCCTATGAGTGATGTGATTGCGTTCCAGAGGCCAGTGAGTTGGCTTTTGAGGCTGGCCGTCGCCGAGGCGAGCATCTGGAAGCCGGGGATGTTGGAGATCGTGTCGCCAAGGTTTTTGAGTTTCGCCTGTGTGGCGGGTATCGCGTTCTCGAGACCTTGTTGGAGTGCCGCTCCGACTTTTTGCAGGGTTGGTGTGACGGCTGCGGTGAATGTGTCGATGAGTGGGATGGCTTGGTTGAACAGGCCGCGTAAGCCGTCGAGGACTGGTGTGGCGGCTGTTTCTCCGAGTCGGCTCAACGCGGCTTTCACGTTGGCCAGGGCGCCGGTGAATGTGGTGCCTGCGGATAGTGCGGCCCCGCCTAGGCCTTCCTGCATGGCGTCGGCGAAGGTTTGGAAGTCGATTTTGCCGTCCGAGACCATGTCGGACACTTCGGCGCTGGTCTTGTTCAGATGCTTGCCGAGCATTTGGAGGACTGGGATGCCTCTCGACATGAGCTGGAGCATGTCGTCGCCCTGGAGTTTGCCGCGGGCGGCGACCGATCCGAAGATCATGCCGATGTCGGTCAGGCTACGGCCGCTGATCTGCGCAGTGTCGGCGACGGTCTTGAGGACCTGTGTGAGCTGGTCGCCTTCCTTGATGCCGGAGGCGGACAGGCTGGCCGCGACGGTCGCGGCGTCACCCAATCCGAACGCGGTGCCCTTGACGGAGGCGAGCGCGTCGTTCATGATCTCGGTGACGCTCGCGCTGTCGTGGCCGAGGCCTTTGAGCTTCGCGGGTCAACGCCCAGGCGAGACCCCAATCGACTCGTGGACGTTGGCCTTCAAGCCATTCGGCGAAGCGTACGGGCCTGTAGATCTGCCCGTACGCTCGGATCCAGTCGTAGGCTAACGCCGCGCGATTGTTGTTCCAGAGGTGGGCGAGGTAAACGCTTTTGGGTCCAGTCCGGATTCCTCGGCCCACGCCTTGATGGTCGCGGTGAGGTAGGCCATCGGACGTTTGGTCTTGCGCAGCACGTTCCAGAAGTTCGGCTGCATCGTCTGGAAGTATGCGAGGAACGTGCTCACGCAGGCCATGTTTTCCTCGTCGGACAATGCGGGCTTGCTCTTGACCAGGAGGATGGCCTGGACGAGTTCGATGGGCAGTTCCGCGTTGTTGAGGTTCGGCAGGTCGAGTTTGACGCCGGCGACCTCGAGGTGCACGTCGGGTTTGAGCTCTTCCGCTTCGGTCAGGTCTACGTCCACGACATGGTATTCTTTGTCGCTCATGTTGGCTCCGTTCTAATGGTTGGCGGTTGAATGGGTGTCCCGTGCGGCCGACCGCCATCGGCCGCACGGGAAGAATCAATGGGTCACTTGGCGTCTTCAGTGACGAGGCCCCATGCGTGGAACTGTTCGCCGTTGGTGCCCTTGAGCATCTTGAACGTCATGCTGAAGTTCATGATCTCGCTGGATTTCAGGCTCACGTCGTCACGGTCGCTCACCTTCGCGTTGGTGCCGTACAGGAGGAACGGACGGTCCTGCTGGTCGAGCGCGACCAGCACGAGGATCCACTCCTTCTTCAATCCGGCGCCCTTGATGCTGATGCCGCCGTCCGAATCGACGTCCACGTCGAAGTAGGCCGACACCACATCCTTGCGGCCCTCCATGGCGGCGAGCTGCAGGGTCCAGTAGCCCGGATCCGTGTCGGACAGCACAATGTCGCCGTTGTGGGCCTTGTAGTCGGTGCTGTCGCCCGGTTCCGGATGCAGTACGGCGCCGTCCTCCGTGGAGTAGCCGATCGGCTTCTTGCTTGCCGGCGGGGTCCAGGCCACTCCGGTCGGAGCCACGAACGTGCTGTCGCCCTTGGGGAACAGGAACAGCGCGTAGTTCTTGATCAGGCGCACGTTGCCTGCGGTGTTGCCGCTGGACACGTACCCGTAGTCGGTCGCGACCTGCGCGGCGACGGTGGTTTCTTCGTTGTTGTCAGACATTCGTCTGCACCTTTCCGTTCTTCGCGTGTGGCGGCACGTTGTCTTTGGTTGTGTTTCAGTTGACGGTGACCTCGAGCAGGAGCACGCCGTACGCGCACACCAGCCTCTTGTCCTCGTCAGTCATGCGTACCGGCCCGGATTCGAGTGACGCGTCGATGAGCGGCGCGACGTTTCCAAGCCCGATGATCTCCCTCGCGATGGCCGCCCACACGCGTGCGGCCTTGTCCCAGTCGCCCGTATGGTCCTCTCTCATGCATCGCACGCTCAACCGCAGCCGCACGTACTGCGAGATTGGAGTGCTCATGCCCTGCATGGAGTCGGCCAGCGTGGCTTCGGTGAAGGGAGGTTCGAGGTCGCTTCGTTCGATGGTGTCGAACGTCACGTCCGGGAACAGTGTCCTCAGTTTGGGCAGGAGCAGCGGCTCCGTGCGGCGGGGAGTGACCGGGATGCTCATACGCGCATCCTTCCGAGCGTGTCCTCTAGCGTACCGTGCGCCTTCTCCACCGGTGCCGGGCAGATGATCGCCACGCCGCTGCGGTTCTTGCCGTCATGGTCGCGGACCATGCAACGGTCATCCTCTACGGCGGCTTCGGCCGCGTCCCTCATGCGCGAGCGCAATGTCTCGTTTTTGAGGACCTGTTGGCTGAACGCCTTGCGGTTGAATACGAATCTGCATCGTTTGGCCATGCTTATCCTTCCCGTTCGCCCACGGTGATGACGTCGCCGATGTGGCGTCCGTGGAGGTTGTTCCACACTTGCGGTTTTCCTTTGACGGGCAGGAGGATGCCTCTGACTTTGATCAGGTCGGTGGCTTGGATGCCGGATGGTTGGCTACCGCGGATGTGGATCGTGTATTCGATGGTCCGTGGACTGGCGTTCTCCTCAACCTGGTCGATGGTGGAGGTCGGGGCGACCAAGGCCTGGAATGCGCCGACGCGGGCTGGCTTGCCTTGGATGGGGTTGCCGTCCGTGTCGGTGGTGGACTGGCCGCGCCACACTTCGATGGTTTCCACTAGGACGTCTCCCCCGTTGCCATGTCGACGCTGAACGCGCGCTGAGCGTTGATGCCAAGGATGCGTTTCTCGTCGTCGCGCAGCCAGAGATCGCCGGTGGGCGCTCCGAAACTGTATTGTTCGCTGAAGCTGCCGGTGGTCTGGTTCATCTGCGTGATGCCGCCGGGAATGTCGTACGGGTCGGCCTGCATGATCCTGCGGACGATGTCGCAGGTGATCTTCGTCAACAGGCGTGGCCGTTCGTCGAGGAGCCGCCGCCAGTTCGGGGAGCGTTCCTTGATGTAGTCGGTCACGTCCGCGAGATGCGTGTCGGCTTTCTCGCGTTCCTCGTCGGTGAGCTTGTGCCACCTCCGTTCGAGATCGTCGGAGGTGGCGAACATGTCCGGTTCGTCCGTCATGGTCACTTCTTGTCCGGCAGTTTGACCGCCCCGGCGGATACGAGGCCGGCGATGATGTCGTCGAACTGTTTCGCCAACGTGTTGAACGCGGTGACGAGTTTGTCGAATTCGTCCTTGGTCGGAGTGTCCGCCGCGGCCTCGGCGATGTTGCTGTCGACGTTGCCGATCGCTTGTTCGGGCGCGTACTGCTTAATGCCGCCGAGGGTGTCCTCGCCGGCCGCCGGCAGCTCGTAGGCGCTGGATCCGGCGGAGAAGTCCGTGCCATCCTTGTTGACAAGGCTCACCTGCGCGTCCAACGGTCCGATCGTATGCTTCTTCTTACCTGACGGATTGACCACAAGGGTCTGGATGGGGAAACTCATCGTTCACCTCATTCCGTGGCCTTGAGTACGGCGAACGCCTTCGGATCGATGATCGCGAACGCGTACATCGCCTCGGTGCGGTATGCGATCTGGTTATGGGCCTTCAGGTCCACGCCGGTCTGGTCCGGATCGCCGTAGGCGATAATCTCGCTGGTCAGATCGCGGACCATGCCCCATTTGATGAGGCTGAAATCTCCCATGAACGCGAGCACCTTCGTCGGGGTCGAGGCCAGTCGTCCGTTGACGGTGCCAGAGGTCGCGGCGGTGATGCCGTCCAGGCTGCCGGCCTGCAGGTTCAGCGGAATCTCCGGATAGAAGCGCATGCCGGTGGAGGGGACGCGCAGCTTGCGCAGACGGGACGCCCAAGTCTTGGACAGGGCGACACCGTTGATGTCGTAGGAGTCGTTCAGCGCATCGGCCAAAGCGTCCACGTTGCCGATCTCATCCTCGGTGGCGATCACCTGCACGGCGGACGTGCTCAATGGGTCGAATCCGGAGAGCGCCTCACCGGTCTTGGGGTTGATCGCATGGTAGATCACGTAGTCGAGCGCACGGCCCAAAGCGGCTGCCTGATCCGCCTGGATGCTGCGGATGATCTGCAGCTGGTTGTCCTCGTCGGCCCACTGGAGTTCGCTCGTGACGCGGGTGGTGGTCTGCACCTTGAAGCGCTTCGCCACGACGGAATCCACGGTCTGCTCGTAGCTGCTCTTGACCGCGCCTTCGGCCACGACCTCAGCTTCGCTCTTGCCGTTGAACACGAGGTAGTCGGCGTCGGAGAAGATCTGCGGCGTGCTGGGGCTCAGGGACGCGATGGTGCTGGTGTCCTTGGCCTTGTTCACGATTTCGGTGGCCACGCTCACGGGGAGCTTGATCTGGTCTGTTTTCATCGCCATGATGGCTTGTCCTTTCAGTCGTTATCTGCCGAGGAGCTGATGGATGTACGAGAGCTCTTCGGCGTCCTTGTTGTTGTTCTGGTGCGAAGGAGAGCCCGTCTGGTTCCTCACCTGAGGCGGCTTGGATGCCGGATGCAGCGCCGCGTGCAGGAGGTCCGCATGCGCCTCGAGTTCCTCCTTGGTTCCGCCGCGCAGCAGTTCGGCCGGAACGTCCTTGTCTTTGGCGACTTCGGACACCCATTCCGCGTGCTGCTTCTCGGCCGCGGCGTCGTCGATCTGCTTGCGCAGCGCCGCGTTCGATTCCTTAAGCTTGTCGATTTCGCTCTTTCCGGCGTTCTCCATCTCGTCGAGTTTCATGGCCTTGGACTTGAGCTCGTCGTAGTCCTTGTACTTGCCGCGCTCCTTCGCCAACCTTTTCTCGACGATCTGGTCGACCTGTTCCTGGGTGAACGACCTCGGCTCACCGCCGTCGCCACTATCGCCGGAACCGCCCTCGTCGCCACCGCCGTCGATGAGACGGATGTGTGCCGGGAATCGGAATCTGATGGACATGCTGCTCTCCTTTGCTGTTTCCCGTGGATTCGAGTTCGACCGCGCCACGGTGCGCTGTATGGTCCTCCCACGCGATACGGCGCATGGTCGCCGCCAACCTGAATGGCTGGCCGAGTGGTGGATGCAGGATTCGCACCTGCGCGGCTGTGAAGCACCCGATTTACAGTCGGGTCCGTTCGTCTGCTCTGGCAATCCACCGAAATCAATGGTTTTTGGTAAAATAGAAGTACCGGAGGTCCCGTGCAGACTTGAAATAATAGCCTATTCGTGCGGGAGTGCCTCCGGGTTTTTATTGCAGCTCGATTTCTCTCATCCCGTTGTTGTCCAATAGGAACAAACGTCTGATCTTGTTTTTCTTATGCAGCGCGTTATAGCGGGAAAGTTGCGTCACCAGTTTCTCCGGAGCCGAGTATCCAGTGAGATCCACAATGAATGCATCCTTCACGACACCATGCTGCTCGGCTTTGGATACCGCTTTTGAGATGTTCTTCGAAATGGATCCGTAGTCTGGGCGTTTTTGCCGAGATGACTTAACCTCGCACTCAAGGTCTTGCTCAATCCATTTCAAATCATTCGTCGATTTGTGCCCCAAAGTATCGCGTGGAATCCATTCGTAATGCTGTCCGAGTGACTTGAAATGTTCCAGGAACACGATTTCATGCATCTCAAGGACGTCTGCGTCTACTGGGACGCCAAGCGCCTTCTGCCTTCCATCCCATCCTTTCTTGCTTAATGATTTCTCGTCGCGCATGCCGGTGAAATCATGTTCGACTTTGAAAGACGCACGTTTCTTCGGCATGATCCCGTCGCTCAATTGCTTAGGGAACTTATGACGCATAACGAATGTGACGGCATTCGCGTCGGCCGAATCCAACTTGATTCCGGCTTCCTCGGCGGAGGACTTCCAATTCTTTCCCAATGCGTTGCCGTTGATGGCTTGCACGGCCTGATCGTACATGGCTTTATACTTCGCTTGGTCATAGCCGAAGATCTTGTCCTTGCCCCAGCTGCACACGGGAATGCAACGGCATTTGCCGTTATGGAAAGAGCCGCCGAAGTCCGCGCTTTCCTCACTGGTGTATGCGAATCCTCGGCTGGCGAGCATCACGCAAAATGCACAAGGATTGGAGCCTCGTGGGACGCGTGCCCATCCAGGATGCGTCTCGTCGGCGTCGCGGTTGTTCTGCGTGGTCAATCGTACAGACCTGCTCATCATGTCGGCAATGAACTGCTGCCAGTCGTCCACCGTCTTCAGGTCGGGCCAAAGGTCTTCAACAGTCAGCCCGTTGGCGTTGCCATGCTTCAAATTAGTGTAGTTATGCCCATTCCAATCGGTTCCAGTGAAACCGCCTACCTGACGGTATAGCACTTCATATTCGTCGCAAGTAGATGAGACGTAGGGCGGCATTTTGATGCCGGCGTATTTCTGCCACAGGTTCCTGGTGTCAGTGTAGTACCTGCGTGATCGTTCGGACGCATCGCGGGTGTACCTGAGCACTATGTCTTGTCGTTCCAACGGTTTCGCGGATTCCATCGCGTCGGTGGCGTCGTCTGTCAGATTCTCAAGATCAGTCTCGTAATCCCTATGCAGTTTCTCCAGTTTCTGACGAAGCTGCGCTTTCGCCGGTTCCGGCAGATCCAGATTGTTCAGATCCATCCGTCACCTCCGAGGACGCCGCGCTTCTGTCCATGAGCTGGTCGATGCGTTGTTCCGATTTCTGCCGTTGCTGGTCGGCGCGTAGGCGGGTGATTTCCTCGCGGGTCAGGCCGAGACGTTCGAGTCCGACATCGGAGTCGGCGTAGCCGGTGATCTTGTCGGCGATCTTCGTGAACGCGTCGGCGCGCGCCGCGTCGGAGATTTCCCTTGTGGGCGCCCATACCGGATGCACGTCGCGCATGGAGTCGGGTATCGTGTTCGCGCCTTCGCGCAATGCCACGGCGATGCCCATGGCCCGTTTGAGTTCCCGTCCGAAGGCCACGTTCTGCTTGTCGGCGATGCGCGTCAACCGTCGTTCGGCGGATGCCATGGCCTCGGCGCTGGTCGGATTGTCCAACGTGATGCCCAGATAGTCGACCGGCACTCGGGTCTGCGAGGCGACGAGCATGGCCAAGGTCTTGAGCATGTCCGAATGGGGCGTCATGGACGCCTGCTGCACCTGATGCAGTTGGGGAAGCTCTCCGTTCTCGTCCGCGGTGATCGCGTTGATCGCCTGGATGAGACTCGTCCATGTGTTGCTGCTGAACGCGTCCCTGTTCGCTCCGATGAACCAGAGTTTCGGAACGGAATAGAATTCGGCCGACGCCTCCATGCGGACCACGGTGCGGAATCCGGCGTCGACGAGGCTCATGAGCGAACGGCTGATGCGGCTGTGGCCGAATGGCCGGTCCATCTGCCTGTCGTAGGCGAGCGCGACGGCAGTCGGCTGGTCGAAGTTCGTTTCGATTTTCTCCGCCCGCCATGGGGTCAGGTGGCCGGAGCATTCGTAGACCTTGCCGGGGAGCCACACGTTGAACGCGCAGATTCGTCCGTCCTTGTCGTCCTCGGTGATGGTCAATGCCGCGGCCAGACGGTGGTTGCGTCGGTCCCAGATTCCAGCGGACCAGTCGGCGGAGCGTGGGATCATGCTGATCCGGTCCGGATTCTCCGGGTCTGCGGCGATGGTCAGGAAGCTGCATGAGTGCTTGTAAGCGGATACGATCAGTTCTGACGTGGCCACGTCCAATTGGTTGTCCTCGAACAGGTCGTTGACGCCCATCGTGTCGTCGCCGGATACGCTGAACCCTTCCAGGTCGCTCAGGTCGCTCAATGATCGGACGGCCAGTTCGGGCCATCCGATCATCGCCTCGACCTTGTTTTTGATCTGGTCGGGGATGGAGATTCCGAAGTCTTTGAATCGTTCCTTGCAGTCGTAGTAGGCTCCGCGGATCAGGTTGCGTGGGTATTTCTCTCGCCACACGCGCAACAGTTCGTGGATGATGGGCATGTCCTCGTCGTCGACGCCGAGGATGGTGCCGACGTTTCCGCTTGCGGTGTCGAGGTAGCTGCTGCCGGTGAATTTCGGAGCGACACTTACCGTTGTGCCGTCGGCCATGTAGAACACCATCAGAACATCACCTCCTGTCGTCTTCCCGGATGTCGTTTCGTCGTGAACGCCCCATACAGGGCGAGAGTGGTGGACACGAGCGGCGTGATGTCGACATCGCTGCCGAGTTTGTTCCAGGCGATCGCGCCGGACTGTCCAAGAGGCCGCGTGGTGGCGCCCTTGACGGCTGCGGCCAGCTGCGGCTGGGATTCGTCCCGTGGATGCTTGAGCGTTCCGGCCTTGAGCATGTCGAGGAAGCGTCCGCACGCGCGGCCCATCTCCTGCATGTTCGTCACCGTGACCCTCACATGCGCCTTCTTCAGTTCGGGCAGCAGGCTCATAGCGGGCGACTGCGCGTCGATGACCACGCTGGCGGTCTTCGGCCAATGTTCGGCGAACCAGTCCACGGCCCACATGGTTCCCGCCTGCCGTGCGTCCTTGATGTTCGCCATCTGGATGACGGCCGAACCGTCCGCGTACCGTAGCGCGGCTCCGATGGTCAGCACGCTCCTGTCCGGAGGCATGTCGATGCCGAAGCTCACGGTTCCCCCATCAGGCACGTCGTCGATGGCCGCGGCCTGCCACAGGTCCGGGCTGATGGCGTACGCGGTGGCGGTCTCATCCCATATGCCAAGCGCCTCGCGACGGAATGAATCTTCCGACAGGTTGTTGCGCATGCGCATGATTGCCTGTTCGCTTGTACGTTTCGGATAGCTGGGATTCGCTTTAGCCCACTGTTCGCGGTCGTCCGGATCCGCATCCTTGTCGGCGGCGAGCTCCACGTAGAGGAGGTTCCCGTCATGGTTCAACGCGTGCATGCGCTTCTCCGTGAACGCCTCGCACTGGTCTCCCGGCTTGGGTGGATTGCCCATATACACGACCAGGGGATTAGGACTCGTGTTCAAAACCGGAATCATATTGTCCATCGCGCGCACTGTGAGGATCTGCGCTTCGTCGAACACGGCCACGTCCACGCTGTGCAATCCTCGGCCGAAGCCGTTTTCGCGGGCGCCGAACATGATGCGGCTGCCGGACGTGAACGTGATCTCCTGTTGGCCGTTCGCCCTGCGGATGCGTTCCACGTACCGGCCGAGCACTGGATTGCGCTCCATCTCGCACATGTCCGCGAATGTCTCGTCGCTGGTGCGAGTATGGTGAGCGGTCCAGATGGCTTTCAGGTTCGGCGTGAGTATCGCCTTGAGGAACAACGCGGTGCCGACGGTAAAGGTCTTGCCGATCTGCCTGCAGCTGGACAGCACGGCGCCGTCCGCGCCACACGCATACTTGCCTTCCGCGTTCTTGGCGAACAGAAGCCACAAGAAGCCCTGCTGCCACAAGTCGAAACGGATGCCGGCCTTGCGCGCGGCTTTGTTGATTCGAGTGAACTCGCTGCCGACGATGCCTTCCGGCTGGCGGAGGACCTTGGCGATTTCAGACAATCGACGCTCCGACATCGTCCGTCACCTCGTCTTCCTCATCGTCCAGCAGGTCGGTCAGACCGCCGCCTTGGAGCGATTCGATGCGTTCGCATACGTCGATGAGCTGGCGGCTGATCGCTGGCAGTGCGTTTGCCGGTGTGGACGTGTCGTCCATGGCCTTCTGCAGTCGGTCGCGGTTGGCGCGCAGCATGTCCAGCATGCTGCCGTCCATCATCCTCTCGAAACTCCGCTGGTCGAGATCCTGCTCCGGCTTCTGTTTCGTTTCCATGGCTTTGACGGGCGGCTTACTGTTCCGGTCCTGTGCGGGCCTGTTCTTTTTCCGACGATAATCGGCTTTCTGGCGGCAGGACTTGGAACAGTACTTCTGAGGCCGCCCATGGCCGGAAGGCTGGAATTCCTTGCCGCAGAGTTCGCACTTCATCGGCGCTTCCCTCGCTTTCCGACCTTTCGTTGTTTCCCTGTTTCCGACGTTTGCATTCCGGGAGGGATATCGGCACTGCACCCGAGGCGACCGGGAGGGGGTGTACCCGGGGTCCCCGCCCTGGTATCGGAGTCAGATGCCGAACGTTTTGAACGGCATCGAGCTTGCTTTCACTTCCTGTCTGCCAGCCAGCAGCGCTCGTGCGTGTTCGTCTGTCTTGTCGCTCTTCATCCTGTTGCATCTGCGGTGCGTGAGCCTGCAGTTAGTGAAGCTGTATGGATCACCGCCGCGTGAGACCGGTATGAGCTCGTCGACTTCGGCGCTCATCGGATGTGGTGTCTTCAATGTCTTGTCGACTGGCTTGCCACAGATGGCACACACGTCGTATGCGGCCAGCACTCTTGCCCTGAGCTGTCTGCGCCGCCAGCCGTTGCTGACACGCTCGTTACGCCGCTTGCTCATGTGGCCTCCCCGCATGTATGAGCCCCGGGGTGCCGTGGATTTGCCGACGACTATCTTCGCCGTTGGCTTGCTGGAATGCCGGTATAGGGGCTCCCGTATATGGACACTCCCGTGTCTTGTAGGGGCTCCCCATCATCTGCGAATACCCCTACCCCGGGTTTGTTTCATGGGTGCCTTCGGCGGGATTCGAACCCGCGTCCACACGCGGCCACAAGGAAGAGAATCCAATAAAGACTCGCGGCCGGTACGATCTACCACTGATTCCTACGAAGGCATACCGGCAGGCGGATTTGAGCATCACCGCATCACGGAAGCACGGGATTGGCTTGCCTGCCACATTGGGGTATGTCCACTCTGACGGGAGTGGGCGGAGCGTGTCCGATATGTCGTTCGGACAGGACGGTGTTACGCAACCCAAGGAGTTAGGAGAATCCAAGGTGGATATGAAAAGGGTTCAAACCGCATGTCTTCGGTTTGAACCCTCTAATCCACTGACAATTGTGCGTTGCACTTTCGATTTTGTCAAATCGAGTCGCGTCGCACGACCTGTCCATGCACGTCGGAAAGCCTGTACAACGGCTGCCCCTTCACGTTTTCACCAACCGGCTGGAGCCTGCCGCGCTTGCGCCATGAGCGAATCGTGTTCGCATTGCACTGGAATCCGCATTCGCGCAGCAGCTCCGCGCACTCCCCCGCCGTGAACGCGCGTCCCGACCGAACGCATTCCATCAGGAACCCCAACCGCACATCCGCCACAAGGTAAGTGTTGCCGCACACGGGACATGCAACGCTTACCGCGCCGACCGCCGCTGTCAATTCGACTCCGCACAGCGGGTTCGGGCATCTTCCGATGCCATGTTTCGCAGGCGGCACGTCGATGATGTCCAGCGTCTTTCGAACCATCGACTCCCACTCATGGTAGAAGTCGGCGATATCAGGCATGCGGCGCAGTCGAGGACTGCCGGCGCAGACACGCAGCATGTCCACCAGCGGCGGATGCACGCCACAGGTAGCCCAAGGCATGGCAGGCGGAGCATACAACCGGCGCCAGAGTGCGATCGCGGCATCCTCGATGTCCTGCATGTGGTCGAGCACCGGCAATCGGATTGGCGTCGGCGCGGCGGGAAGGTTGACGTGTCCAGGCTGGCGGCCTCCGTAGTGCGCGGTCGAGTCCAGGAACTCATGCAGCGAATCCAACCATGATGGATATTCCCGCAGCCAGCCGCGCATCAGCCCATCGCATCTCGCGCACATGGTGTCGCCGACAGCGCATCCTCCGCCGCAGACGAGGCACACACCGGCGAGCGCTGGTGTTGTTTGGCTGGTGTTTGTTGTGGTGTTGGTGTTGTTCGGCTGGGATTCGTTGGTTGGTTCGTACATTTGTTCGATTCCCTCCGGCGTGGTAGTCTGGTTTGTGGTGATGCCAGGAGCCCGGCCGGAAGGTCGGGTTTCTTGTTATTCGCGGGTGTGTTGGATGATTGCTTTGATTTCCTCTTTGGGGACTTGTGGCATCAGTGGCGCGATCTCATCGAGGCTGTATCCGGCCTGATGCCATTTGATGATCATGTCCATGAGGGTTTTCTTGACTTTCATTTCGTTTCCCTTCGTATTTGCTGGATGATCGTCTCGTATGGTTTGCGGTGGAAGATGCGTATCCACCATTCGGGGCGGCGGCCCCATATGGTTTTGACTTCGGTGAGGGGAAACCATGATACGTACCATTTTTGGCAATTTCCGCAGTACAGCACCTCGCCTTCCTCCTTCGGTCTGGGATGCTCATGGTCGAACGCTGGCGGCCTTGGCACCAAATAACTTCGATTGCTCATTTTGTGTCCTTGAGTGTGATGCGTTTCATTCCTTCGCCGCCTTCATTTCTTGGACTTCACCGTCGAAAAAATCGATGATGAGATTGCAGATGGCGACCGCCGACGTTTTGAGCTGGGTTTTTTCCTCTTCGTTTTCGGCTTTGATGGCGAAAACGCCATCCTTGCTGTTGAAATTGATTCTCATTTCGTGTCCTTCGTGGTTGGGCGGACGGTGAATGCGACGAGTCCGGTCTCGGCATGGAACACCTTGGCCGGCTCGCCTGTCCTCAAGGACATGGCCTGCGCGTAGTCGCCGGCATCGTCGATGTTCTCGAACGTTCTGACGCATTCCGTGGTGACGACGTTGTAGCTCATCTTGCCGGCTCCTTGCCCGCTACGCTCACATGGCTCCAGTCGCAGGACAGGCCGGCCTGCTTGCCGTTCGTCGAGTAGACGATGCAGTCCACTTGCCTCGTGTCGGTCAAGGTGATGACGCATTCCGTGAATACGTCGGCCCCGGCGGAGCACTGCGAGTCGACGGACCTGACCGCATGCGCTGGCGTGGAAGGCTCCGACGCGCTCCCGCATCCCGCGAGAACGGTGCAGAGGGTGAGTGTGATGGCGGTAAGTGTGGCGCAGATGGTGTTTCTCATTGGGTTTCCTTTTTCATGTGTGTGGTCCAGTGGTTCCATTGGTTATTCCTTTCCGTAGACGGCGAGACTTCGTATGCCGTCGCTCATGCTGTTGGAACATGTGTTCGGATCATGGTCGATGATGTCGTTTCCGATGCCTTGGAAGCGGAGGGTGGCGGTGCCGTCCGGCCAGCGGATGAGTTCGAGCCGGCCGTCGATGACGACGTCCTGGTCGGTGCGGGCGATGCAGCGGCGGCCGATCAGGATGGCCGGGTCGGCCGACCGCCACTTGTGCAATGGGACGATGATGCTCATTCCCGGCCACCCATCCAGCCGATCAGGAAGGCGAGCGCCAGGAGGATTATCGCGGTGTGGCTCATGCCGTTCCTCCGATCTCCGGGCTGGCCAGCATCTCGGTGATCGCGTCCTTGGCTATCAGGCGCCATGGTTCGCGGCCGTCGTCGTCGAGGTTTTCCCACGTGAGGTGTTTGCGGTGGCCGTTGGCGTGGAATCGGTTGTAGATGGCGTGCGCGACGGCGTATTGCGTGTCAAGGCTGATGACGAGCTGGTCTTGCTGGTCTTCGGTCATTGGTAGGTCTCCGGTCTTGACGGTGCGAGCAGTGCGGCGATCGCGTAGCTGGCGAGGCTGGTGGCGAGCGCCGCGATGGTCAGTGCGGTGTGGATGGCGAGCCACGTGATTGGTGTCCACTGGTGGAGCGCCTGTCCGATGATCGCCCTGATGACGGCGTGCGGGATGAGCAGCAGCGCGAGGAGGGTGAACAGCGTGGCCATGGCGTCTCCGAGCCGGTCGGCGAGGTGGCTGATGGTCTTTCTCACTTGTGGTCTCCCGTCTTGACGGCGAGTGTCTCGAGCATGGCCTTGTAGTCTTTGATGTCGCGTGCGATGCAGGATTTCACCCGGTGCGGGCCGCTGTCGCCCTGGTATGGATCCGGGGCGCCGAGCACGGTGACGAGTCGGCGGATGGTGGCCATGTCGTATTTGCGGTAGGTGAGCCACGCGTCAGGGTTGAGGTTGAGTCGGCGGAGGAAGTCAAGGTCGAAGTCCACGTTGGTCCCCGCGGGGACGAGGGAGAAGCGCTGGGAGAGCGAGTCAAGGAATTCCTCCACGGCGTTGGCCACGACGACCATGCTGTCATTGCGCACGGAGCCTCCCATGAGTTCGAACAGCAGGCCGTTGTCGGTGTGCATGGAGAAGGCGACGGGGCTCATGGACAGGAGGTCGAGTCTGTCCGGGCGGATGATGCGGGACAATGATCCGAACTTTTGTTCGCCCAGCATGTCGGTACATTCCATACCGATCTCCAATGGCAGGCTTTTGCGCCTGTCCACGCCTGTGGTCTCAAAGTCGATCCACAGCAGCGCCTCCGGTTTGCCGTTATTCTCGTGCATTTGTCATTCCTTCCGTTTGAATTGTCAATGTTTCGCGCATGGTCAATGGCGTGGCCGTGCCGTCCTGGTTGAGCCAGAGCCATCTCCCCTGCCAGTCGCGCACTGGGGTGGAGAGAGGATCTATGCCGAGCGGGACGATCAGCCCGAGGCGTTCGGCCTCAGCCACATGCTGGTGGACCCACCCATGGCAGCCGGTCGTCCCCGAGCCGCACAGCTCGATGATGTTGACGGGACTATGCCGCACATCCGGATTCGCCGCGCGACGCAGTTGACGGTGATGGCCGCTTCGTCCGGGCCATCGTGACGGATCGTGGATGTTCGCCCCGCAGCGCAGGCAATGCCAGCCCTGGCGTTCCAAAGCGATGCGCTTCGAGTCCTCGAACTCACTCACAACGCGCTCCTTCCTGCATCAGGCCGTTGACCAGCACCAGACATGAAGTGCAGTTCGTTCTTAGTCCGGAGGCCATCGCGGCGATGCCGTTATCGGCCTTGCCGCCGGCGAGCGCCTGGAGTTCGATGTTCGCCGCGGTTTCCGCGGTGTCGGTGATGAGTTGGGCGAGTCTGTTGATCTGTTCCTTGGTCATTCGTCTTCCTCCTCGTCTTCTTCCGTGATGGCGGCAACAAGCTGGTCGAGGTGTTCGGTCTCGTCGTCGGATGGCTCATAGCCGAGGTCTTGGAGGATCAGGTAATAGCCGGGGATGCGGCGGCTGACGTTGTCGTCGCCACTCCAGTCCCAGTCATTTGGGCTGATGAACCATTCGATTCTGGCGGTGAGGATCATGACCGCGTATGTCGGCCAGTCCGGTGAGTCGAGGTGCGTGTGGAGTTCCGCGAGCGCCTGTTCCGGTTTGATGCCGGCGATGGCGGCGAACTGTTCCCGGGCGCATGCGGCGTCGTTCCAGGTGTGTAGGTCTTTGGTGAAGCCGGTCGAGTCCGGGTCAATTGTCTGCAGGAGTCCAAGCCTTGCCGTGGTCTCGATGAGCTTGGCGCGCTTGATGGCATGGAGATGGCCGTGGAGCCATGCCATGCGCTTGTCAGCCGTCGTGGCGGCGTATTCCTCGAGCACGTGCTGTCGGGCGTCGCGTTCGGCCTGTTCGGCGGCTCGCTGGGCTTCCTTTTCGGCTTCGGCGGCCGCATCACGACGATCCCAGAGGTATATCGTCTGCGTCGCTTCATGGACGGAGACCGCGTCTGGATTCTGCTTGCGGAGCTCTTCGATGGTTTCTTCCGGAGTGCCCGCGGCGGGGAAGATGGCGCCGGAGTAACGCCATTCGGAATCCGAGAAGGTCTCTCCGGGATCCTCGATGACGTTGAGACCGGTGGTGCCGGTGGCGAGGAGCGCGGAGACATCGGCGAACCACTGGCTCCGGCGATCTTCCACTTCGATGTTGTGGAGGATGTAGTCGAAGTTCGAGGTCCCCGCGGCGTGCGCGAGGCGTTCCTGACGGTCCGGCTGGCCGTCGTATCGTGCAATGGCCATGAGTTGGCCGATGGTGAGCTGGTCGAAGTCGTCGCGTGTCTTCCTGACGTCCGCCTTGATGCTCGCCGCTTTCGCTCTGTCACGCACATAGTCGGCGCTTCGGCCGAGCCTGTGCGCGACGGCGGCGGTGGTGGCTCCGAGGTCGAGCATGCCCTGGATGGCGTCGGCCTCCTCGAGGACGGTGAGCTGTTCGCGCTGGCAGTTCTCGGTGACCATGGCCTCCAACTGCTGCAACGGGTCTAAGTCAAGCACGAAACACGGCACGGCTCCGGTGCCAGCCTGCTTGCATGCGGCGAGACGACGATGGCCGGCGATGACCCTGTAGCGCTCGCCGTTGGGTACGACGCTGAGGGGCGCGAGGAGGCCGTTGGTTTTGATGCTGGCGGCGAGGTCGGTCACGTCGCCGATCTGCTTTCGTGGATTGTCCGGGTGCGGATCGATGAGGCTGGTGTTGATGAGCTTGATCTGATCGCTTTGGTAGTTGCTCATTGCTTCTCCTTGCTGGTTTCTTGTCGGTTGTTGAGTTCGTCTGCGCATGCCTGGCATGCCTTCCACCATTCGCTTGGGTTGCCGTTGCGGAGGCTTCCGGTGTGGTCGTATTCGTCCTCATGTGGATCCATGAGCTGGTGGACGTGTTCGCAGTTCCAGGTGTCTTGTGGCGTGGTGTTGGCGGGACTGGTTCGGGCGCCCATGTCTCCCACTGGTCGCGGAGCCATGTGTTGAGCCGTGGGATGTGGCCGCTGCGGATCTGGCCGTCGTTGACGGCATGCCTGTAGCGGCGGAGCGCGGTCTGGAGTCGGGTCAGTTCGACGGGGTTTCCGGCGATGGCCGCGTACAGGGCTCTGGCTTCGGCTTCGGTCTTGCGGCCTTTCGCGCCAACGGATCCGGGATAGGCTTCGGCGAAATGGTCGAAGCCGGATTCCGGCGTGGCGGGTTGCTTCGGTTTGCCGGCGGGAGGGGTCGGAGAGGGTATATCGGTATAGGTATCGGTTTTATGCCATGTTTTTGCTTGGCTGTCCTCTAGCAACTTGCTAGACGGTTTGCTACCTGTCTCGCTACTGTTTTGCTCTCCGTTTGCTTGGCTGTTTTCCGGCAAGTCGCCAGACGTTTGCTTGGCTTTCTGGTTGGCCGCCTTGCGGCGTCCTCCCTTGCTTCCGGCTTTTCGGCGCGCCTCGCGTTGCTCTTCGGTCAGCACTCGTGGCTCCCTGCAGATGCCTTCGGCGTAGACGGGACGCCATCCGCCATCGTGCTCTTCCATAAGCCCGGAGTCGATGAGCTGCTGCAGCTGCTTCATGGTGCCGCCGGCGTCCTTGAGGTCGAGCTGGTCGAAGTGGCCGGGATACGCCGACGGGTCCTTCGATTGCATCGAGACGCCTTTGGAGTGGATGACGCAGAGTTTGACCCACAGTCCCACGGTGGCGAGCGGTAGGCGTCGGATGCGCCTGTCGTCGGCCATCTGGTCGTCGATGATGAACCACATTCTTCTTCTCCTTCCGTGGTTCGGGTTCCTTGGAGGCTTAGCCGATCTCGCCGGTGTCCGGGTCGATGGACGCCTCCACGTCGCCATCGTCCATGTCGAGGCTGCGGCGCAGGTCGTCGATGAGGATCATCTGCCGTGACGTGGCCGGCTTCGCGCACATGTTCTCCATGGCCAGTCCCGCGTCGAGGATGCGCTGAGCGAGGTCCGCGCAGTCGTACACGGCTTCGGTGATGGCGTGGATGCCGCCCCACTTGTCGATGTGCTCCTGCTTGTTTTTGGTGTCCATGACGTTGCGGCATGCCTTGAGCACGACGGCCGCGGCCTTGGTGACCTGCTGCGTCTTGCCGATGAGGTCGATGAGCGTGTCAGGTGTCGCTTCCTGCGGGATGAGCGCCTGTTGTTCGCTGGCTTTCATTGCTTCCTCCTTTAGAATTCCGGTTCCGGATCCGGTTTGCCGAAGTCCCCAAATGACGATTGGTCGGCCGCCGGCGCGCCCCACGGATCATCGGCCGGCGGCGCGGCGGGTTGCTGTGTCTGCGCCGACTGTTGCGGCCGTTGGCTCCAGCCACCGACGCCGGTGTTGACGGTCGGCTGCGGCGATGCGGGGTTGCCGTAGACGGGACCGCCCTGGCGGCTGATGCGGGCGACCTGCGCCGTCGCGTACCGCAGCGATGGCCCGATTTCGTCGACCTGCAGCTCCACGACGGTCCGATTGGTGCCGTCCTGCGCCTGATACGAGTGCTGTCGGAGTCTGCCCTGAGCGATGACCCGCATGCCCTTGGCCAATGACCGCACGCAATGCTGGGCGAGGTCGTTCCATGCCGAACAGCGGAGGAAGAGTGCGTCTCCGTCCTCGTACTGGCCGGTCTGCCGGTTGTACTGGCGTGGCGTGTTGGCGATGGTGAAGCTGGCGACCTGCGCGCCCTGGCTGGTGGTCCTGATCTCCGGATCCGCGGTGAGGTTGCCGATGATGGTGATGACGGTCTCCCCTATGGCCATGTCACTCTCCCCTCACGTATCCGGCCGGTTCCGGGCCGAGCTGGCTGGGATCCTTGGCCTTCCATGCGCATTTCGCGCGCAGGCATCCGGCCTCGCGGTCGATGATGATGTCTCCGAAACGTGCCGGAGCGACCAGCGTGAGATTCCAGCTGCGGTCATGGTTGAGCGCGGTGACGGTCTCATACAATTCACTGATAAGTTCGGCCGCCGTCATGCCGATGCTGGTCGGCGTGAGCGGCCATTCGAACCACCGCTCGCCTTCCGGCCTGGCTGTCTTGCTTGGCATCGTGTGCCTCCTTTGGGATTGGATTGGATGTCGTGCCGGAGCGCGGAATCGAACCGCGCATCCATCCGCCGGCGTTATCGGAGCGCCGATCCATGGCGCCCGCATCCTGTCGCGGGCTCCGGCGGGGCGGACGGGAGGAGAAGAAGAAGATGACCCGTCCGGCCGGTTTTAGCGTCTTTTCCTTGACGGTTGGATGGCTCCCGCATGGACGCGCATGACGAACCACGTCCATGCCGCAATGTGTGCGGAGTCATCCAAGTCCTTCACTTCTGCTCCAGCCATCGCATGACGCGGGGATCCGAGCACAGGCGGCGCATGATGACGGCCGCCGGAATAAGCACTGCGACCGGCGCGGCGATGAGGTGTTCGATGGGATGCGTGCAGGCCGGTGTGCAATACAGCACCCACATGGCCAGCAACCACACCGCGAACAGCAGCTGGTGCAAGATGATGCGGGCAAGAGCTTTCATCGTTTTGCCTCTGCTTTAGAATCAGTGGAATGGACATCAATGTGGTCACCGGCGTCGTTGGCGCCATCACGGGATTGGTTGGCGGTGTCGCCGGATGTGTCGCCTTGTTCCAGGCGCGCCATGGCAACAAGCTCTCGGAGCAGGCGAACGGCTCGGCTGAGGAAGCCAACCGGATCGCCGTCGAATCGAAGCGTGCCGCCGAGCAGGCCAACCGCCTTGCAGGAAAGGCGAACGAGATAGCTGCAGACGCGAACTCGATCAGCCAGCGGGCGTTGTCCGTCACCGCCGACCAGACGGTCCACAAGTGGCGGGTCGAATACGATGGAGAAACCTCGACCGTATTCCTTGTCAACGATTGCCCCGACATGGCACGAGACGTGTCCGTGTTCGTCCGTTTCAAAGACCAGACCGTTGCGCAACGGCACGTCGACGAGGTTGCGCCGTTCGGAGAGGTCGCGCTCGAAAGCGAGTTCTTCTCCAAGCAGATATTCGAAGACCAGGCCGGTATCGACCGCCTGAACGCCCAACCAGGCTTCACCTACTTCGGACGTGGATCCTGTCGTGTGACGGTCCACGTCACTTACACTACGGAGCACGGCGCCAGTCGCAACGACGAAGTCGAGCAGCGCCTGACCAACAGCCAGAGGCATTGATTCCATTACAGCTCCTTGTTGATGGTGTCGATGACGATGTCCACGAGGTCGGGCACGTCGATGTCGATGAATCCGACGATGTGACCGAGTGAACGCCTTGCTTCGATGTCGTCCCACCCGCCGGCATAGGCCGGACGGATGGCGTCGCCTTCGTCCTCAAATTCCCTGAATATCGCTTCGACGCAGGCTTTGCGGATGTTGTTCATTTGTTCTCCTTTTCTTCCCATGGGTCAGGCCACGGGGTATCGGTACGCCAGTCGTTGTCGGTCATCACGCGCCCACCTCTTCCTCGTATTCGGCCGTGCACTGGTACAGGTGTTGCGCGAAATAGGCGATCATCTGCTCCTTCGGATACATGACGATTCGTCCCACCTTCACGAACTTCGGGCCGATGCCCGCGCTACGCCAGTACGCCAGGGTGCCTTCCTTGATGCCGCAGTTGTCCGCGATGTCCTTCGTTGTGTTCATCGGCTTCAACGCCGCCGCCAAATGCGGCGAACACCTCTTTGTCATCCATCACGCGCCTCCTTTGCGTGTGTGATGCCGGGCGGCGTTAGGAGAACCGCCCGGCCCTCTCCTAAAATCGGTGTCATCCCGCATTTGCGACGTGCGGGCCGAACAGTTAGGAGAAGAATCGATGAATGGGTTATGGGTGACCATCGCTGGATGGGCGGTGACTATCGGCGTATCCGTCGCCGGTTGGGTCATCACAGGGAGAAGGGCCGCGAATAGTGGGAGGACCGATACGGAAAGGTTCGAAAGACGTCTCTCGCTGTTCTCGGAGCAACTGGACGCCATGCGGGACTCTTCGGATTCGCTGCATAGGCAGGTCAATCTATTGGAACGCAAGGTGTCCGTTCCGGACTGGGTCATCGAGCATCCAAGTCCGAGCCCGAACAACGTCATGTTCGTGATCAGGAACCGCAACACGTTCGACGCGTATGACGTGCGCTTGGAGGCCGATGGGTGCGAACCGGTTGTGTTGGGCGACATGGCAAAGGGGTCGTCGCGCAAGTTCGAGTTCGTCGCCGCCGTTCTTGGGCGAGCGGATAATGTCATCATCAGTTGGCTCGATTCCCCGCAGGCGACGGAACGTATGGGCCTGCCGATGGCGATGCCGGAAAGACGATAGCCAGGAAGTGGCGCAGTGCGTCGCCTTCGAGCTCGATCATTTCAGCCAAGGTCACGTATGCCTTGCCGTCCCATATGTCCACATGGATCGGATGCTTCGTGGGGTCGAAGAGCGTTCTCCCGCTCACGCCCAGAGCGTCCTCGAGTTCTTTGGGCGCGCAGTCGATGTCGGTGATATCGAACGACGTGTTCATTTCAGTTCTCCTCCTTGCTGTTGGCATTGTTGGCTGTCGCGTTTTCCAGCGCATCGGCGAGCGCCTGATTCTGTTCTTCGATCGCTTCCGTCGGCGAGCGCTTCGGCGTCTTTGATGATGTCGGAGAGCTTGCGTCCGGTGACTTGGCTGATGCGGGCAAGCTCGTCGAAGTTGAACGTCCCGCCATTGAGTTTGCGGTTGAGACTGTTGCGTGGAATGCCTGCCTTTATTCCGACCTCATCCTGCGTGAGCCCAGCGTGTTTTATGGTGCTCTTGAGGACATCACCAATTTGTCGAGATGTCACATTTTCAATTTGCTTCAAACCAAACCTCCAAAGTTTTATTTAAGACTTATTTGTTTCATATGAGACATGATAAATAAATATTTGCCTTATGCAAAACTCGGCGTGTCTCATATGAGACAAAAAACGGGGAAAATGACGTAATCTAAACACATGGCAACAGGAAAGAAAATCCCGACTATCGAATCAAAGGCGCTGTCGATAGCGATCAAACGGGCAATGGCGACAAGAGAACTGAAAGTAAAGTCGCTCGCTGAGAAATCAGGCGTCCCCTACGGGACGTTACGGAGGATCCTCGAACTGAACACCGTTGCCGATTATGAGCAATTGCAACGCATTTCGACGGCGTTGCGAACACCTCTGGCGCAGATCATCGCCGATGCGGATGAACTCAGCAAAGACCCAGAAGTTGTAAGCGATTTTGAGACATCTCACGAAGATATCGACATCGATAAGTGGGCCGACCGCATCAAAAGCGAAGATTCCATTAAAACCAGATAGGAAGGGAGAACAATGGAATTTGAAGAGAGCCTTAACCAGGTCGCAGCAAAGGTACGCGACCTCAAAGAGGGCATCGAAACAGAGGAAGCCACGAAGAACGCGTTCATCATGCCGTTCATCGGTCAAGTGCTCGGTTATGACGTGTTCAACCCAACCGAAGTCGTGCCGGAATTCACCGCCGACGTTGGGGTCAAAAAAGGCGAAAAGGTTGATTACGCGCTCGTGCATGACGGTCAAGTGCAGATTCTTATCGAATGCAAGAAGATTGGCGTACCGCTCAGCTTGGAGAACGCAAGCCAGCTGTACCGGTATTTCGCGGTGACGAACGCGCGCATCGGTGTTCTGACCAACGGCCAGGTATGGAATTTCTACATGGACATTGATGAGCCGAACCGCATGGACTCGAAGCCGTTCCTGGTGCTGGATCTATTGGATATCGATCCGACGATAATCCCGGCGTTGCAGAAGCTGACCAAGCCGGCGTTCGACCTTGATTCCATCGCCAGCAGTGCCGAAGAGCTCAAATACGTAGGTGCACTCAAGAGGGCCGTCGGCGACGAGTTCAAAGAGCCGTCGGACGAGTTCGTAAAGCTGCTCGCCTCGCACGTGTACGAAGGCGCGTTCTATGCGTCGGTCATGGAGAAGTTCAGGCCATTGGTGGCGAAGGCGCTGAAGCAGTATCTGTCAGATCAGGTCAACGATCGACTCAAGACGGCACTCGGCGCGGATGATATCAAGATCGACACAATCGAGCCAGACGCAAACGAGGAAACAAACGACGGAGACGAATCCGACGGCAACGACGACGATGGAATCGTCACCACCGAGGAGGAAATCGCCGGTTACCGAATCATCAAAGCCATCGCATGCAGCGATGTGGATCCGGAACGTGTAACGATGAGAGATGCAAAGAAATACTGCGCAATATTCCTCGACGATAACAACCGTAAGCCAATTGTTCGTCTTTATTTCAACACTAAGCAGAAATATCTCGGTGTTTTCGACGAAAACAAAAACTGCGAGCGCATGCCTATCGATACGCTTAACGGTATCTATGCCTACTCTGAGCAGATTCGCGAAGAGGTGCGACGCCTTCTATAACAGCATTATTTGAAAATAGTTCGAGTCCCGATGTACAGCTCAATGATTGTCGGGACTCTACTTAAAAGCCGCCTGTGTCTACGAATACCGCGAGCGCCGTGGTGAAGAACATGTGGGAAGAAGCGCCATGAAAGTGACCATTGATGATCTGTGGCTCAAGAATGACGATGATGGCAATCCGCCGAGTCGCGCGGCCAAACGCTCTTTGGCTAACTCACGCGATCCGATGAAGGCCAATGTGCCTGAGAAGTGGCGTAAAAGCCGTTATGGAGTCGGGATGCGCTGGCGTTGTCATTGGACCATCGTCAAGGATGGTAGACGTGTGCAGAGGGTGAAGCAGTTCGCCAGGCTCGCCGAAGCGCAGGAATATGCCGCGGCCATGGAGGACGACATCAGGCGGGGACGCTACCGCGATCCTCGTCAGGAGCTTCGTGTCCTGGATGATGTGGCCGGCGAATGGCTCGCGTCGAAGGTTGATCTGAAACCCGGCACCGCAGGCCGGTATGCGAGGGAGCTGCGCCTGTACATCCTGCCCAAATGGGGTGGCATGACGTTGCGGGAGCTGCGCCCTGACATGCTGCAGGAGTGGGTCGGCCAGCTCATGGACGGTGGTTATCCGGCCGCGTTGCCGGACGGGCGTGATTCGAAGCCGCTGAGCGCGAGAAGCATCCGCAATATCATGAAAGTCGTCCTCAAGGGCATCTTTGACTACGCCGTCTCGAACGGGTGGATCGGTGAGAATCCTGTGGACAGGGTCACCGTGCCGAAGATCGTCTCCGACGATGACATGGTGTTCCTCTCGGTCCGCGAGGTCGAGTTGCTCGCGGACGAGGCGGAGAAGATCGGGAAGCCGGCGGACGGTCTGCTGGTCAGATGGCAGGCCTATACGGGATGCCGCATAGGCGAATCGCTTGCCCTCAAGGTCGGTGACGTGGACGTGGACAGGCGGCGCGCCAGGATAGGCCGCACATGGACTGACGACGGGCACGGCGGCAGCATGCTCGGCACACCGAAGAACGGAAAGGCCCGCAACATCGCGATACCACGGTTCCTCATGCCGCAGATCAAGGCGCAGATGGATGGCATGGGTGATGACGACTGGCTGTTCCGTGCCACCCGTGGCGGGAACGTCTGGACGAACACGTGGCGGACAAGGATATGGAACAAGGCCGTCAAAGCGGCCGGCATGGAGGACGCGGGCGTGACCATACACAGTCTGCGCCACACATACGCGAGCTTCGCGATCGCCCAGGGCGCGGACGTGAAGACCCTGCAGATGCAGCTCGGCCACTCCTCTCCCAGCATCACATTGAACACCTACACGGCGCTCTGGCCGGAACGATTGGACGACGTGGCCGACGCGATCGGAGCCCTCCGCGAGCGCGAACTCGTGTGAATCGGGTATGGAGGTACCGCGGCGTTTGTATGCATTTGTATGCGGATTGTTTTCGACGGAAAAAATAAGCCCTTGAAAACCTAATGTTTCCAAGGGCTCCGGTCGGGCTGACAGGATTTGAACCTGCGACATTCTGCTCCCAAAGCAGACGCGCTACCAAACTGCGCTACAGCCCGTTCATGCACTCCCGCACGTGGCAGGTGAACACGAGTTTCCATTGTAGCGTATGGTAGGACAACGACAGGCTAGAATGGCAAATACTGGAGGGAACGCGCATGGGACGTCATCAGCAAGCCGAGGCTTCAGGCATCATTTCCTTCATGGCATGCGCCACTCTTGCATGGATCGCCATGGACCTATATCTGCAATTCGCTCCCGCCATCTGGCGTGTCACCCAACGCCTGTTCACCGTGTGTGCCGGAATCACCGCGGGATGTGGAGTCATCTCGTTCACCTTGGGGTATGCGCGCAACTCCAGGTCGATGACGTTGAAACATGGCTGGACCATTCCTATTCGCCGTATCTTCGAGATACTCGCTTTGTCCGTGGTCTACGCGTCGACCATTTTCGTCACGGCGTTCATGCTGCTTTCCATTGCCAGCAACATGATGGGGTTGCGCACGTTAAAAGGCTATCTGACTGCGCTCTGCGCCGCGATCTCGGGGGTCGTAGGCTATGTCACGTTCGTACAGGCGGAACTCATGAATGCCAAGACCATCGCATCCTTGTTGCCGTTCTTCGTGGTTTCCGGTGTCAGCATCGCAGGATTGACGTCCGATGATCCATACTGGTACAACAACAATTTCTCCCAATTGGGCGATCGAACCACTTTTGCTGCTCGTATGTTCAATTCGACATTGATGTTGGCCGGCGTCTGCATCGTCATCATCAGCTATTTCGCGATTTCGGAGCTCATCACCACGCACCGTCTGCAGATGCAGTATCTGTCTGCAAGCGATGAAAAAGAAGCTCCCAAACACTTCAAGGCGCGGATTCTTCTGCTATCGACCATGCTGACGCTCGCAGGCATCGCCTTCATCGGCATCGGCATGTTCCGTTACACGCCGCATCCGATTCTGCACAACGTATTCGCCCGCGGTCTTCCCTGCCTGATGAGCGTGCTGATGATCGCGCTGCCTTGGCTGGCCCCGCAGCTTTCAAAAGTAGTATATGTGATTTCAGACCTAGCTATCGTGATCGGGGCTCTTGCCGGGTTCCAGTGGTTGGCGGGGCGTAACACGTTGACGAACGTCGAGGCTCTTGCCGGCATGATGTTTCTGGGCTGGTTCATCATCTTTTCACGGCAGATTGCGGCCATCGAATCCGATCGTGTGCAGACGCAGCTTATTCTGGCGCAAACCAAGCGGCCAGAATCCGTCGAGGATCTTGCGGAGGTCAGCGAAACCGTTCCTAGAACCGTTTCCCGACTCTCGTCGGAAGTCTAATTCTCGTAACGGTTCACGAGCACAGTCCACAAACAATACGGCGAGGTGTCACCCGTACGGATGGCACCTCGCCTGTTCTCATGGCTATCAGAAATCGTAGTTCTTTGTGGTGGGCTTTCTATCGCTCATCAGCAACAGGAAGCTTCTCGACTGCGCCGTGATCGCGAAGCCGGCCTCATAGTTGAGTTCCGGACCCTTCGGATTATGCGTGTCGACGACCAGACGCCATTTCTTGCCATACCGCTCGTCCGGCAAGGTGAACATAATCGGCTCGTAATGCGCGTTGAAAATCAGGATGAAGTTATTGTCCACCATCTGGTTGCCATACCAGTCGGCTTCCGGAATATCGGAACCGTTCAGATAGATCATCACCGAGAACGCGTGGGTATTGGACCAATCTTCCATGTCCATGATGGAACCGGTGTGGTCCATCCATTCGACCTGCGGAATCTTATCGTCCGGGTCTCCTGGCTCGCGGCCGGTGAAGAAACGACGACGGTGGAGCACCGGGTGCTCGAGTCGCAGATGAATCAGCTTCGAAACGAACTCAAGCAGATCCTTCTGACTATCGTCAAGATCCCAATTGGTCCATGAAATGGCGTTGTCCTGGCAATAGGCATTGTTGTTGCCCTGTTGCGTGCGTGCCACCTCATCGCCGCCGCAGATCATCGGAATGCCCTGACTGCACAGCAGCGTCGCGAACATGTTGCGCATCTGCTGTTGCCGCAGGTCGTTGACGTCCTTGATGGTGGTCGGGCCTTCGACACCGCAGTTCCAGGAACGGTTGTTGCTTTCGCCATCCCTATTGCCTTCGCCGTTGGCGTCGTTATGCTTCTCGTTGTAGCTCACCAAATCGTTCATGGTGAAGCCATCATGTGCGGTGATGAAGTTCACGGAAGCCACCGGACGGCGGCCGTTCATCTGATACAGGTCGGAGCTGCCCATCAGACGGCTGGCGAATTCCGGTAGCGTCGATGGTTGCGAACGCCAGAAGTCACGCACGCAATCACGGTAGCGGCCGTTCCATTCGGACCAGCTGGACGGGAAGCCGCCCACCTGATAGCCGCCGGAACCCAAATCCCAAGGTTCGGCGATGAGCTTGACACGGGAGATGACCGGATCCTGTTCGACGATGTCGAAGAAGGCGGACAGCTTGTCGACTTCCTGGAACTGGCGGGCCAGCGTGGCCGCAAGATCGAATCGGAAACCATCGACATGCATTTCGGTGACCCAGTAGCGCAGGCTGTCCGTGATGAGCTGCAGCGCGTGCGGCGAGCGCATCAGCAGGGAGTTGCCGGTGCCGGTCGTGTCGAAGTAGTGGCGTCGGTCGTTGTCGACCAGACGGTAGTAGGCACCGTTGTCGATGCCTTTGAAGCTTAGGGTCGGGCCGAGGTTGTTGCCTTCGGCGGTGTGGTTGTACACCACGTCGAGGATCACTTCCATGCCGGCGCGATGGTAGGCCTTGACCATGGATTTGAATTCGTTGACCTGCTCGCCGCGTTGTCCGGAGCTTGAGTACGCGTTATGAGGCGCGAAGAAGCCGATGGTGTTGTAGCCCCAGTAGTTGCTCAGGCCTTTTTCCTGCAGGAAGCTGTCGTTGACGAACTGGTGGATCGGCATAAGTTCGATGGCGGTGACGCCGAGCTTCCTCAGATATTCGATGACCGATGGATATGCGAGGCCCGCGTAGGTTCCACGGATGTCCGGCGGCACGTCCAGGTTGAGATTGGTCATGCCACGCACATGGGCTTCGTAGATTACCGAATCATGGTAGGAGATGTTCGGATGTTGGTCGTTGCCCCAGTCGAAATACGGATTGACCACGGCCGATTTCATGGTATGCGGCGCGGAATCCAGCGTATTCATGCTGGTGACGTCCTCAGGGCTTTTGAACCAATACGAATAGAGGCTTTCGTCACCGTCGATGTTTCCCTCGATGGCTTTTGCGTACGGGTCGAGCAGCAACTTGTTCGGGTTGCACCGCAGGCCCTTTGCTGGATCATACGGACCGTACACACGATAGCCGTACCGTTGCCCGGGTTGTATTCCCGGCAGATAGTTATGCCATACGTAGGAGTTCTGCTCCGTCATTTCCACTCGGGTCTCACGGTCTTCCTCATCGAAAAGACAAAGCTCGACTTTCTGGGCCACTTGAGAGAAGAGGGCGAAATTCACGCCGGCGCCGTCGTAGCTCGCACCGAGTGGATACATCGATCCAGGTCTGATTTGCATAATTCAAGTATCGCACGTTTTGCGAGTTGAATTCGTTATTTCGTTTATTCCGGCGATTGTTTTTACAATTCGAAACCTGCAGGCCGCTATTGTTGCCGCATTCTGCGAATTTGCTCATGCAAAATGGCGATCTCCGAATTGGAGGCCGTGATGTGCGTGTCTCGTAGCTGCTTCCACGGGATCCAAGCAGATTCGACATGCTCGTCGGCGTCGAAATGCCGTTCGACGGCCTGCCAGTGGCGCAGGTGCACCACCATGATGTTGGCCAGTTCGTCGGTCATGCCTTCGGATGAATAGAATTGCCCGACATGGTCGATATCGCAACTGTTTTCGTCGATTGGCTCGACGCCGGTCTCTTCGCGCAGCTCACGCAATGCGGCCGCATCGACGTCTTCCCCGTCATCGATGAGTCCTGCCGGCAGACCGTAGGCGAAGGCGTCGCAGCCGACACGGTATTCTCGTTCGACCAAGTACAAATCCTGCGCGCAGTCATGCACCAGCATGACCACACAGGGCGCGTGCCGCATCACCTGTCTGCGGATCACGGTTTGTCCGCCGTCTCGTGTCTGCAACGCGATACGCATGTCCTCCACGCCGAAAATCGCGCCTTGATACACGTGCTCTCTGCTGAGTACTGTGGCCGGTCTGGTCATGTCCACGCCATCGCTGGATTCGTTCAGCGACATATCCATGCTGGTCATATCGGACATCGTCGTTCAGCGTTCCTGCCCGCAGGACGGCAGTACCAGATTCCAGGGATCGGTGTTCATGGAAATCCAGCGGACGGTGGGGATGTCTCCGGTCGCCTCAGATACGGCACGAGGCACATCGCCCATGGCGTATTGGAACCATATGGATTCGATGGCGCTGTGTGGCGTGTTGATGAACATCGGACGAACAGTGGCGTCGCCTCGGCCGAGTTCGATGTCCGCGGCACGCATGGACGCCTCATAGCGCGCCTGCTCGATGGCATCGGTCACCGGATGATGGCGCAGATCGCTGGTCACATACACATCGACGCCTGCGGCACGCACTTCATCGAACAGGGAATCGCCCGAGCCCGGCAATACCGCCACCGTGCCGATCGTCGCGTCAAGGTCGCCGCACACCTGCACGCCAAGTTCGGTGTATGGCAGCGCGTCGGCCACACGACGGGCGAAATCACGCAATGCGATCGGCTCCTGCAACCGGCCGACACGGCCCAATCCGACCGGATGTTCGGCTTTCGGATCTTCGATGGGTACCAGCGGACGCTGTTCGATCAGGCCGAACGCGTCGGCGGCGGCCATGCTGACTCCTCGGTAGGAGGCATCGGCATTGGTGTGCCCAACCCACAGCGCGCAACCGGCGAGGTTGAGCTTCCGGACGATCTCACCACGGAATCCTAGTCCGGAGACCGCATGCACGGAACGGAAGAACAGCGGATGGTGGCAGATCAGCAGGTCGATGCCTCCGGCGATAGCCTGGTCGATCACCGCCATGGATGGGTCCGCCGCGAACGCGATGTTGCGCACGTCGTGGCGAAGGTCTCCCACGATGAGTCCCGGCTCATCCCATTGTTCCGCGTATCGCAGCGGATACAGCGTTTCAAGCACATCCACGACCTGCTTCAGCGTTGCCACAATCTTCCTTCTTTCTTTTTTAATCAGCCTTCGATTATCCGACGGGAACGGATCAGTGGGCCGCCAATTGCCAATCGGAACCGATGCCCGTCGATACGTCCAACGGAACGGCCATGGTGACGGCATGCTCCATGGCATCCTTCACCAGCGCGGTGGCCTGCTTCTCCTCACCGGGCGCGATCTCCACCACAAGTTCATCATGAATCTGCAGTATGAGGCGACTTCCAAGGTTCGCTTCCTGCAGTGCGTCATACGCACGAATCATGGCGATTTTCATGATGTCCGCCGCCGAGCCTTGGATAGGCGCGTTCAACGCGGCGCGTTCGGCCGCGTCCCTCACGGCACGGTTCGGCGATTTGAGACCGGGGAAATACCTGCGCCTTCCGAAAATGGTTTCGGTATATCCTTTTTCGCGTGCGGACGAGACAAGCGATTCAAGGTATTCATGGACTTTGCCAAAAGTGGCGAAATACTGGTTTTTCAGCGATTCGGCTTCTTTGGGCTTGATCTTGAGCTGCTGGGCAAGTCCATACGTGCTCAGACCGTAGGCAAGTCCATAGCTCATCGCCTTGACGTGGCTACGCTGATCGGACGTGATGTCGTCAACGGGAATGCCGTAGACCAAGCTGGCCACATACTTATGGAAGTCCTTGCCGGAGCGGAAGGCCTCTATCAACGCCTCATCACCGGAAAGGTCGGCCATGATGCGCAGTTCGACCTGCGAGTAGTCGGAGCTCAGCAACGATTCGAAGCCCTCTCCCGGCACGAACGCGGATCGAATCTCACGACCTGCGGGATCCCGGTTCGGAATGTTCTGCAGGTTTGGATCGACGGAGCTCAATCGTCCGGTGGCTGCCACCGTCTGTTCGAAAGTGGTGTGGATGCGACCGTCATGACGGTTTGTGGCGTCGATCAACGTCTGCACGATCTGCTTGAGCTTGTTCTTTTCACGATGCATCAGCAACGCGTCAAGGAACTGGCATGCGCGGTCGTTATCGTACGAGCGGTCACGCAAGGTCTGCAATGCCGCGGCATTGGTGGTGTATGAACCGGACTTGGTTTTTTTCGTCGGTTTCAATCCCATGTCTTCGAACAGGATCTTCTGCAGCTGTTTGGGGCTTTGCAGGTTCACCTGCTCCCCCGCGAACTGCCACGCCGTTTCCTGTGCCTGGGCAGCGTCGGCGGCAAGTTGGTCGCGCATCTGCACCAGACGTGTCATATCCACTTGGGCGCCGACCTGTTCCATGCCATGCAGGACCTGAGAGACCGGAAGCTCAATGGATTTGAGGAGACCGAATTGTTCGCGCTTATCCAGCACACCGGCCAAATATTCGGCCAAAAGCCCCACGATTGCGGTGCGGGTGAGTATCAGCTCATCGTTCTTGGAATCGTTTTCCTCAGGCTCGTCGAAGTCCAAGGTCCCCTGTGTCGCGGCTTCGGCTTGTGCTTCGATGTGCAGATCAAGGAAATGGGCCGCAGCCTGTTCCAGCGTGTCCGCGTGGAAATCCGGGTGGGCAAGATATCCGGCGAGCTTGGTGTCGAACAATGGTTCCGGAAGTTCCACGCCGATGCTGCCCAGCAGATGCGCATGTTCTTTGTAACCGTGCACGACCATGGAATGGTGATAGCGGTCGAACAGCCTTTGCAGGCATTGCACCATATCCGGACTGAATACGTCGATGCGAATGGCTTCGCCGTGCACGGCGATCATCAATGCCGAAAGAGAGGCTTCTCCGGGTTTGCTCGTGCCTTCGGCGTAAAGCGTCCAGGACTGTTTCACCTTGTCCGTGCAGCGGGTCGAAGAATCGATTTCGAAGCCGAATTCCGGAATGTCGTTGGAGGAGCGTTCATGGCGTTCGTGCAGATGTTCCTGCACCACGGGGAAATGGTTTTGGACCCATGTCTCCACCACATGCGGATCGTTGACGTCTTCGACATGTGGCAGCCCGAGCTTGCTGGATTCGTGCACGTCCCCGGATGGTTTGTCCGCATTGAACGTTTTGAGCACGCGATTCTTGGTCCGAACACCGAATTCGAGCTTGGTGAATAGATCGTCGAGTTGACCAGCGTCGACTTGTCCAAATGTCAGGTCGGATACCGACACGCCAAGATCAAGGTCACGAACCAAAGCGTTCACGGAACGGTTCAGTTTGACCTGTTCGATGTTTTCGCGCAGGGCTTCGCCTTTTTTGCCGCTGATCTCGTCGGCGTGTTCGATGATCTGCTCAAGTCCGCCGTACTGGTTGATCCATTTGGCCGCGAATCCGTCGCCGACTCCGGGAACGCCGGGGATGTTGTCAGCGGTTTCTCCGCGCAAGGCGGCCAGATCCGGGTATTGCGCGGGAGAGACATGATATTTCTCCTGCACGGCATCCGGGGTCATATGTTTGAGGTCTTTGAAATGGTGGCCGGGATACAGCACGGTGATGTTGTCGTTGATCAGCTGGAAAGCATCACGGTCGCCGGACAGCACCAATGTGCGGTAGCCTGCCTGGTCGCCCATGCTGGCGAGCGTGCCGATCACATCGTCACCTTCGTAACCGGGTTTTTCGATGTATGTGACGCCCAAGGCCGTCAGCATCTGCTGGATTAATGGCAGCTGGCTGAGCAGTTCCTCGGGGGCCGCGTCGCGAGTTCCTTTGTACTGCGGCAGCATCTGGTTGCGGAACGTGCCGCCCTTCACATCGAATGCGACGGCAAGATGGTCTGGATGTTCGGCATCGATCACCTGCGAAAGCATGGTGGCGAATCCCCAGACCGCGTTGGTGGCCTGACCTGATGATGTACTGAAATTCTCTACGGGTAAGGCAAAAAAAGCGCGGAACGCCAAAGAATGGCCGTCAACGACCAATAGCGTTCCGCGTGAAGTGCCTTCCACAGTTGGTGTGTTAGCGCTCATCCTCTGCTTCCGACTTCTGTTCGCCATACTTGGCGATGATGGCCATGGCCAGACGCTTCTTCGGAATGCGCTGGTCCATGGAGGTCTTCTGAATCCAACGGAAAGCGCCCTGTTCGGAGAAGTCCGCCTTGTCCATCAGCAGGCCCTTGGCGCGGTCGACGAGCTTGCGCTCCTCCAGCGTTTCTTCGGCCTTCTTCAGCTGCTCTTCGGCCTTCTTCAGCTGTTCCTCGGTTTCCTGCAGTTTGGACTCGCTACGTTCGACATTGTCAAGCAGATCGTTGATTTCGGCGAAACGGCCCATGGCGACTTCCAAAGCCGGCAGCAGCTTGGATTCCTCATACGGCTTGGTGACATACGCCATGGCGCCAGCGCCCGTGGCCTTTTTGACCAAATCAGACTGGGAGAATGCCGTCAGCATGACGACCGGAGCGATGTTCTCATCACAGATGATGCCAGCGGCCTCGATGCCATCCATGCGAGGCATCTTGACATCCATGCACACCACGCTCGGGCGGAACTTACGGGTCAGTTCAACGGCTTCCTCACCGTTGGCGGCCTCTCCGACGACCTCATAGCCGTTATCCTCAAGCATGGCGACCAAATCCATGCGGTTTACGGATTCGTCTTCGGCAACGACGACGGTGCGCTTGTGCGCCTCGTTATTATTGGCAGAATCCGGCTCGGGAGCCGCAGCAGCTTGGAGCTCCTCATCAGTGAGTACTTCGTCCGGTTCCGTGGTCTTCTCTGCAGCCATGTCGGTCTCTTTCCACTGTCACACCCAAAGCCGGCCTAACATGCCCCAACCCGGGCCTGGATTGATATTGATTTCTTACGTGCCCTCGGTGGGACTCGAACCCACACTGCGCAGATTTTGAGGCTGCTTCCTCTACCAATTGGGATACGAGGGCTTGCACGCAACTCTGGAAGAATACCACATGATTGCGATTTGCGCCAAATCTCGGCGTTGTCATCATTCGGGGACATCGCGTAAAAACAATAATCCTCCCATCGGGAACCAATGGGAGGATTATGGAATCAGCGTTTAACGCGACGATTCAAATCTCAGTCGCAGGCACCAACGGTGTGGACGTAGATGGAATCGGTGCGACCCGGCTGGTGTTCGCCCTGGGCGGAGCTCAGCACGACGATCTTGTCGCCATCGGAGACCTTGCCGGCGTCCTTGAGGACCTTGTCGGTGAAAACCATGAGGTCCTTGCGGGACTTGTCATGGTAATCCTCGTCGACCAGGAAGGACTCGGTGCCCCAAGACAGGGCCAGCCAGTGGAAGGTGTGCTCATTGTTGGTGATGCCGTAGATCGGGGTGGCCGGACGTTCACGGGACACGCGGTGCACGGTGGAACCGGTCTGGGTGTAGGCGACGATGGCCTTGGCGTTGAGCTTGTCGGCCAGGTCGACGGCGGCGGAAGAGACGGCACCTGTGGAGGACATATCCAGGTTCTTCAGCTCCGGGATGCGGTCGAAACCATGCTCGGTGGCGAAGGTGGAGATGCGGCTCATGGTGTTCACGGTGACTGCCGGGTACTTGCCGACGGCGGTCTCGTTGGAGGTCATGGTGGCGTCGGCACCGTCGAGGACGGCGTTGG
>OGOT01000261.1_pt1 | contig 53128 bp, 37 predicted proteins | sample 1552791 | NCBI WGS metagenome assembly OGOT01 (sample SAMEA2580160, study PRJEB22360) | human gut metagenome | biome: human gut; feature: human-associated habitat; material: faeces | place: Denmark | collected 2008/2010
ATCAGCGATGTCGCTCAGGGCGTCACCACCGGCGACAATGCACGGTTTTTGCGATTTTGGTGGGAATGCTATAAGAAGTTAATTCAATTTGATCGAGTTGCTTTAGCAGAAACTTCTCCACAAAAATGGGTTCCATGTGATAAGGGAGGTGATTTCCGACGCTGGGCTGGGAATAATGAGTATGTTGTCGATTGGACAGGAAACGGAAAGAAGCTTTTTGATTTCCCCGGTTCTACTCCACGGAACCGTGAAATAACGTTCAAAAATGCGCTGGCGTGTTCAAAAATCACTTCTGGACAGCCTTCTTTCCGGAGACGCCGCCATGGATTCGCGTATAGCGATGCTGCTGTTGCCTTATCAGACTCGACCTTATTGTCTGAGCTAAACTGCTTTCTTAATTCGACGACAGCCTTGACTATCATGCAAGCGTTATCGCCAACACTTAATTTTGAAGTAGGGCAAATTCGAGCACTTCCATGCAAATTTGGTATTTCAAATAATTGGCGTGATCGTGAGAAAGAACTTGTATCTACAAGCGAAAGGGATTGGGATTCGTTTGAGACATCGTGGGATTTCCAGCTATTCACGTTGCTCGATCCTAATCAGGGTGCAGAAGCGGGAGATTTGCTCGAAGATGCAGTATCGCATCTTCGCGAGTACTGGAATCGTGTGTCCGAGGAACAGCGTCAGCGTGAGATTTGTAATAACGAGCTAGTTGCAGATGCGTATGGCGTGCGTGATGACGTGCCGTGCGATGTACTGTTGGAACGCGTGTCGCTGAAGCGCAACGTCGCGTTCGCATATCCGAAGGATACTCCGGAAGTGCGTAACGAGAAATTCGCTCAAGATGTCGTCAAGGAGCTCATTTCGTATGCGGTGGGCTGCATGTTCGGCAGGTATTCGCTCGATAAGCCTGGTTTGATTCTCGCTTCGCAGGGTGAAACACTTGATGACTACCTTGCACAGATTCCGAATCCGTCATTCGGACCGGACGCGGACAATGTCATTCCTGTCACGGAGACGGACTGCTTCGAAGATGATATCGTGACACGGTTCCGCAGGTTCCTCACCGTGGCGTTCGGCAAGGAGAATCTGGCCGCGAACATCGCCTACATCGAACAGGTGCTGGGCAAGAGCATCCGCAAGTATTTCGTGAACGATTTCTACAACGACCACGTGAAGATGTACTCGAATCGTCCGATCTACTGGCAGTATTCCAGCCAAACCAACAACAAAGGCTCATTCAAGGCGCTCGTGTATCTGCATCGGTATACGCCAAAAACCACGAACGTGGTGCTCAACTATCTGCGTGACTACACTAGCAAAATCGCCGACATCGCCGATGGTTTGGAGCGTTCCGACCGTACCGCGGACCAGAAGCAGGCCGCCAAACTGCACAAGGCCGTTCTTGAATGCAAGGACTATGAGGATCAGACCCTGTACCCGCTGGCTACCCGTAATCTGGAAATCGATTTGGACGACGGTGTGCTGGTGAACTACCTGCGCATGGGCAAGGCCCTGCGTTCCATCCCCGCTATCGAGAAGAAGCGCAAAGAAGTCTCCACCTGGACCTGGCCCGTTCATCCGTTGGGCAAGGAGTAGTTGTCAGCTTATGTGGATCACGGCAGATGTAAATATTCCTCAACAGTTACTCGACGCCGCCGCGAAGGATGAAGTGGTTTTCTTTGTCGGCGCGGGAGTTTCATTTAATCCTCCCTCCAATCTGCCTTCTTATGAGCAGTTAGCCACAAAGCTTGCTGAAGAGGCAGATGAGCCTCTCCCTCATAATGGTGAGCAGTTGGATCGTTTTATTGGGATGCTGCCTGATAATTTTAATGCTCACAAGCGAACTAAAGATCTCATGCGTGGTGATAATATTCATTGCAATTCCACGCACGAAGCTATCGTCAGACTCGTTAGTAGCGTAAAAACTCCGCGCATTGTGACAACAAATTATGATCTTCTCCTTGAGGAAGCTGCGCAAAAGCAGAATTGTGATTTAGGCAGAAGCTATTATGGACCGGCTGTCCCCATCGGCAGCGATTTCTCAGGATTGTTGTACTTGCATGGTTCAGTGGATAGCCCTGATCGCGAAATAGTCCTTGACGATAGGGATTTTGCTCGGGCTTACCTTTCAGAGGGCTGGGCGACACGTTTTCTACTTAAGCTATTTGAGACATACACGGTTGTATTCATTGGCTACAGCTTTGGCGATGTCATTATGCGATATCTTGCATTGGGCATTTCGTCCCACGCCAGACCTCGGTACATTTTCCTCTCTGAAGAGGATATGAACGGAAGAGATAATGAATGGCAACACAATGGAATTACTCCGATTGCCTATCCTTCAGCTAATAAGCATTGTGCGTTAGTCAGGGCAATTAATGCTTGGGCTGATCACATGTCCTTGGATTACAATGCTTACGAAAAACGTTTACCAGGCATTATCGAAAATGGTGTTCCGAAAGATGCTGTTGATCTTGACTATGCCAGCGCTGCTTTATCTACAGCCGAGGGCGCGCAATGTTTTGTCGACATTATTGAAAGAAAAGAAGGTCAAGAAGAGACGGTCAAATCGAAGATAAAGAGGGAATGGCTATCTTGGCTGATGAGTTCGGACGCGCTCCGGGAAGTTTTCACAGAAAGAGGCCCAAAGACTCAGAATGAGAAGATTCTGCTGGATTGGTTCCTTGTCGATTTTGTGCAAAAGCCGGAAGAACGGGATTTTGTGCTGTATGTGCTTTGCAAGTTGCAATCATCAATGTCTGATTGGTTATTTGAGCAATTGCATGAATGTGTCAGTTATTGCATCAGCCATCGGGATAGACGGGATTTAATTCCGGTCTTTACGGTTTTAATGACTTCCATGCAGGGCCACTCCGCTCCAAGTGTTCTTGATGAATTTATTGAGCCATCATTACTTTACAATTCAGATATATCGCCTCAAATATTATCTCTCATTATTCGCCCATATTTAAAACTGACCGCGCCTTTCCGGGGGAACGGCATAAGGCCTAGAGCTGAGATTGCATGGCCATATGACAGGATAGAAGAGATTGATAATCATTTGAGCTTCGACATGAAGAAGATGGCATTGCTTGCTGAATCCAGCTTACAAAGAGCTAGTGCTCTATTACAAGCTTATCAAGGTGAAAATGAATACTCTTGTTTAAGTAGGCCATCGATAGAGCCTAGCGATCAGAATTTATATGTGTCTGATTTGCAATCTATGTTTGTCGACATTCTTCGTGATTATGCGCATGGTCATAAAGATCAACAGGATAGTCTGATATATCGGTGGTGGAATAGTGAGTCTGCGCTTCTTAAACGTTTAGCGATTAATACTATTGCTTTTTCGGATTGGGATGCGAACCGTAAAATCACTTGGATTTTCGAACATGATTATTTATTTGACTTGGATGCCCATCATGAAGTCTATATGGTTCTTAAAGAAGCTGCTCCGAGCATGGGAGAGAATTCGAAGAAAAACATACTCAGAATATCTGAGGAATAAACTTGATTCCCTCAAGGAAACATATTCTGATGAACGAACGGCGCTTTATGAGCAGTTTGATGTTCTTCAATGGCTTCTTAAGCATATGAATGGTGGAATGGGGAATTGGCCTGAGGCTCAGAAGTGGAAGAATGAGCTTGCTCGGAAATATAATTTTTTGCCGCGAGAGCATGCAGATTTCCATATTTATTCTGAAGGAGTTTGCAGTGTAACTACTGGAATTACTGATGAGCAATTTATTGATATTTTGGAGAATCGTCCGTCTGTTCTCGAAGAAAAAATGTTTGGTAACCAAGATAAAACGGTTAAATTTGATTCTTTGAGTATTAATAATCAAATCTCTGAAGTTGTTTCGCATAATCCTCGGGTGGGATTTACTCTTTGGGAACTTGTCAATCGGCATAAAGAAAGTGACGCAGTTCAATATAGTTGCTCAATCATTCGTGGGTGGGGTGAGGCATCCCTGGATGATGAACAAATATTGGTTCTTGATTTATTGAAGAAGCTATTGCCGAAGATGGGGCAAGATGAAGTAAGCGCAGTGTCGTTTTTCCTGAATAGACAGATTGATGGGGAAAAGACTACGATTACCGCGAAAACTTTACAGATAATGAGTGATATCGCGTTGCAAATTTGGGAACGATATAGCTCGACATTCAGCGCAAGTAAAGATCAGCAATGGCAGAACGATCCAGTTACATATTCCTTGAATTGTTGGCCTGGTAAACTCGCTTATTTCTGGATGGGCAGAATCCGTTGGAGATATAGGCAAGAAGCTGATTCTTGGAATGGTCTTGATAATCTCGAAAAGAAGATGGTTCGTCGTTTTGTAGATGATGAAGGTGACTTCTCCCCGCTTGTTTGGACAGCATTGCTTACAAATATCAATATGCTTCATTCGCTTGATCGGGAAAATACAGAGAGCTGGTTGCCTGATTTAATGAAAAAAGCGGGCACGAAGTTTATTTGGAATGTGATGCTCCCGAATCCGATTCTTAATATTCGACTTATTGACATAGCTTTTTATGAGAGCTGTCTTGATGAGTTTAAATATCTGTCTCATTTGGATGATTATAAGAAACAAAGCTTTCTCTTACAGGTATTTTGGATAGTTACTTATGCTGGATTGGAAGATAAACGGAGAGCGAAACTTTTGTCTAAAGTCGTGACAGCTGGGAATGGCATTTATGCTCCTTTGTTCATGGACCGGATTGTGTGGGCTTTCAAATTCCGGCTTGATTCCAAAAGCAAGAATATGGTGTGGGATTTATGGCTCCATCGATTTATTGAAGATCGTCATGCCGGCAAAGGACGGAACTGGAGTGAAAAAGAGCGAATTGCTTTTGCTGAACTAATTCCTCTGTTGGATGAGCATCTTAAAGAAGGAATGAAGTATCTTTCTGATAATTTCCCAAGAATTATGGGGCGGGATTTTATCAACCTTATTATGCTTAAAAATATTGATGATATTCCGCAGGAATGTGCGGAGGCATTTATTGAGTTTTATACGTGTTTATTTAAGCAACCTGATATTCCTTATGTATGGCGAGTAGAAGAATTATTGCAGAATCTAATCGATAAGTTTGGAATTGGTAAAGTTAGTCCATTGGTGTCTTTAGCAAGGCAGAAGCGTATCATCTCAGATACTTGGAGTCCTTCTTTCAAAGGAGGAGCTGCGTAATGGTGACGAAGAAGGTGAGATATGGGTATTAAAACACTGTTGTGCGGCGAATCCAAGAATGTGGAGTACAAGCTCACGCCTCCCTCTAGGAGCATCAACTACACCAAAACCGCGGTGGCGTTTGCCAATGGACAAGGCGGATGTTTGGTGTTCGGCGTCGAAGATCAAACGCTCCGTGTGGTTGGTATTGCCGAAGACAAGGTGTTCACGGTAATGGACTCCATTTCGGACGCCATCGTCAATAGCTGCGAGCCACTGATTATTCCCGACATCACCATGCATGATGTGAACGGCAAAACGGTTATCGTGGCTGAGATCGCTCCCGGCTTGCAGCGTCCGTACCATATCAAGTCGCTCGGCCAGGAACAAGGAACGTTCGTCCGCGTAGCTGGCACCACGCGTCAAGCCGATCAGCCCACTATCCGGGAGCTGACCATCGAAGGCAGCAACCGGAGCTTTGATCAGGTACAGTGCCTTGGACTGTCCGTAACGGAAGAAGACGTTGAAGCATTGTGCGCAAGTCTGACGAAAACCGCGAAAGATAATGCCGAAGACCCCTCGAAAGTCAAAACGGTTACGGAGAAACAGTTGCTGCAATGGGGCGTGCTGGCGGAACAAGACGGGCAATTGGTGCCCACCAACGCCTATGCGATTCTGACTGGTAATGAGGCCGTCCGGTCTGTGGTGCAATGCGGCGTGTTCAAGGGAACCACCAAAGCTGTGTTTGTGGATCGACGTGAGTTCGTCGGCACTCCGCAGGAGCTTATCGAAGAGTCCTACCAGTATGTGTTGCGCAACATCCATATGGGTGCCAGATTCAAGGGCGTGTACCGGCAGGATGTGTACGAGATTCCACCGGACGCCGTTCGAGAGCTGATTGTCAACGCGATAGTGCATCGCAGCTATATCGACCATTCAAGCATTCAGATCGCGATCTACGATAATCGATTGGAGATCACTTCGCCCGGGCGCTTGCCAATGGGGCAGACCATTGAACGCATGAAGCAGGGCTATTCGAAAATCCGCAACGAGGCATTGGCCTCTGCCTTTGAGTACATGGGTTACATTGAGCATTGGGGGAGCGGCATCCTGCGTGTGATGCAGGAGGTGCGCGATGCCGGATTGCCGGAACCGGAATTCTTTGGCGGCGATATGGATCTGCGCATCAACATTTATCGCAATGGCTCAGAGACAGGTTCTGATGACGGGATTGTGACGGGATTACGACGGGATTCGCTTTCTGATGACGGGATTGTGGAAGGAGCAACTTCAAAAACGAGTGCTGCTCCGAATGCCGCCATTGCAGTGGTTCCATCCCAGAAAGAGCGTATTCTTGATGCGCTGCGTAAGAATGCGAGCATTTCTATCTCTGACGCCATACGGATACTGGGCGTGCAGGAAAGGCAGGCTCAACGAATATTGAAGAGTCTGGTAGAGGAAGGCAGTGCAGTGAAAATTGGTGCTGCCCGCGCCACTCGATACGCTGAAGCGAAGAAAAGGACGGAACTGCATGAGTGAGAATAGCCAAGTAACAAGACTGCTCGCCAGACGTTTCAGCCAGCCAGGCGAGCGTGGGCGCATCGTGTTCTGGCGTGATGACAAGAAACAGTACGCGGATGTTGTGGAAACGTTGGTGGGGGAGCGCACCACTGATGAGATACTGCGTGAGGTTGAACTCATCACCCCGGAAATCGGTGATGAGAACGACAGGCGGTACATTCCGTTCACCGTGCGCTATCGCATGTTCCACGAGCAGCCGAATCAAAAATTCCTCGTATATCTGACGGAGCCGGACCTGGCGGTTCAAGACAACTGGCTGTTGGATTTGGAACTGGCATACGGCCCCACGTTCACCATGGACAAACTCGCCGTGACGCTTACGGAAACACTGCCGGAAGCTTCCGCCGACACCCGAAACGAGTGGTTGGAAGTGATGAAGCGTGTACCGAAGTTCTTCGACAGCGAAGAACGCGCCAAGCGCTTCGCAAAACGTCTTAACGTGCACGACGACGTCACCGATTTTCAGGCGAAGATGATCGCCACGTTGCTGCAACTGAAAGACGATCGGCACAGCATGCAAGACATCTGGGCTGAGCTGCTTACACAATATTCGCAGGGTGACGATTCCGGTATCACCGCGATCGAACGCATGGGATTAAGCATGTTCCATTGGACTGGAACACGGCGCATTTATCGTTTTGATGTGGATACTGATGCCGGCAACGAGCCAACGGTGAAAGACTTCGTGCTATGGCTGTTCCAGCTGGCATGGAATGGATTCTCCGATGGCAGGAACGCCGTTTCCGCTTATGCGAACATTATTCGCGACTGGGACGATTGGTATAAGAACATCGACATGCGCACGGTGCTGCAGAATCTTTCCGAGAATGCCGTGGAGGAACTGCACCTGTCCACTCGAATCGCCGACATGAGCGTAGAAGAGCTTGCCGACCGCGACCTGTTCCGCGACGTGGATGAGATGATCGTCAACAAGCTGTTCGAACGATTGGGATCGCAATCCATTACGGACGACCAGGTGCAACGAATCATCAACGGGCGCAAGCAAAAACTCTGGTATGCAGAATATGCCGACCAATATGAGTGCATTGCCGCAGCAAGCAGGCTCCGTGCCGTTCTGGCTGAATGCGGTGAACTCGTCAGCACCGTCAGCTCGCCGGAGCAGGGGATGAAGCTGTATGCTGAAAAGCTATACAAGGCCGACGGCGCATACAGAAGATATGTGCTCGCATGGCATCGCGCCAACCCGGATGCGGTGAGCGTGGACGATGATTTGCAAAGCGCCTACGAGGCATATCAGCAGGATTTGGGCCAGGCATGGCAAAAACAAGTCGATACGCTTAGCCAATGGAAGTTCATAGACATGGACGCGCAAACCAATTTCTATGAACGTGAAATCGCGCCGACCTTGAAGGCCGGCAGAAAAATCGCCGTGATCATTTCCGATGCGCTACGTTACGAGGTTGCGCAGGAACTGTCCGAACGCATCGACAGAGAAAGCCGTTTCAGTACGAAACTGAACATGCAATACAGCGTTCTGCCATCCTATACACAACTTGGCATGGCGGCGTTGCTGCCGCACGGCTCGCTCGAATTCGACAGCAAAGACCGTTTGTATGTTCTCGCGGATGGACGCAGCACCAAAGGAATCGAAGCGCGTGATGCCATTCTTTCGGCCGTAGGCGGCAAAGCGATTAGATATGACGATTTGACAAAGCTGAAAGTCAGCGAAATCAAAGAACTATATAAATCCTGCAACGTGTTGTATGTGTATCACAACCATATCGACGCCACCGGTGATGCGGAGAAAACCGAATTGGAAACGGTAGACGCATGCGAGAAGACGTTCAAGGAACTGGGCGAAGTAGTCAAAAAACTTGCCAGCGGCAACGTCCATAACATGATCATCACTGCGGACCACGGATTCCTCTATCAGGACCGAGATTTGGACGGTACGGAATGGCTGAGCGAACAGCCCAAGGGCGATGCGGTATGGGTGAGAAAGAGGCGATTCTCCATCGGATCCAATCTTGCTCCGGGTCGTGCGTTCGTGACATTCAATGCCGCGCAGATAGGAATGGACGATGCTCGGAATGAAGGCATAAGCATTCAAGTACCGAACTCCATCATGCGCTTGCGCATGCAGGGCGCCGGTGTGAAGTATGTGCATGGAGGAGCAGCATTGCAGGAAATCGTCGTTCCTGTGCTGCATGTCAGTAAGGGGCGTTCCGCGGCCGACGATGTGAGGCCTGTGGAATTCACTATTCTGCAACGAACCGACAGGCTTTCCAGCAGACAGTTGACTGTGGAATTCTTCCAGAACGAGCCCGTTGGAGGAAAAATCCGCGCACGTACCGTATTGGCCGGATTGTGGGGGCGCGATACGGCAGGCAATGATGTGCTCATCTCCAATGAGACACCGGTCGCCTTCGATCTGCTCGGGCAGGAGAAAAGCGAACGCCATGTGACGGCTACGCTCATGCTGACCAGTGACGCGGAACGATTCAATGGAACGAATATCGAACTGCGCCTGCGTGAGAAGACAGATGGGTCAAATGTGCTGGTCATGCTTGACCAGAAGGCACGATACTTCTTCAAACAGGGCGTGGTGGCCGACGATGCCGGATTCTTCGACTGAATTGGATGAGCACAGAGGAAAGCGACCGTAAGGGGTAACACAATGAATGAGCAGGGTATGAGCCAGAACGGTTGGATTGAAAGTCCTGAACACAACGCGGATGGGAATTCCCTGACCGCGTTGGACGCTAAGATCACTGATATGTTCCCCGGGGTCACCGTCCGCAAGGATCTGGTGAACAAGGTCAAGGGCAATGCACTGGTGCCCTCGTATGTGCTCGAGTTCCTGCTCAGCGCATATGCCACGAACACCGACCAAGCCAGTATCGAGTCGGGTGTGGATCGAGTGCGTGCCATTCTTGCAAACAACTATGTGCATCGCGAGGAAGCCAATCTTATCCAGTCGAAAATCCGCGAGAAAGGGAGCCATAGGATTATCGACCGTGTGCAGGTGGTGCTTAATGACAAAACCGACCTGTATGAGGCAACGTTCTCCAATCTCGGCATCAGCCAGGTCATTGTCGATCCAAGCCTTGTAAAGGCCTATCCGAAACTGCTGGTGACAGGCATCTGGTGCATGTGCCAGATCGGTTACGCATATTCCGGCGACCCGCGCGAAGTACCATGGCAGTTGCTGCAGCTCAAGCCTGTGCAGATGTCGCGTGATGATCGCGAAAACTACATGCAGCAACGTTCGCAATTCACCGATAGCGAATGGATCGATCTGCTGATGCAATCCATTGGGTTCAATCCCGATCTATTCTCCGACCGGGCGAAACTGCTGCATCTGGTACGCATGGTGCCGTTTGTGGAACGAAACTACAATCTGGTCGAACTCGGGCCGAAAGGCACTGGCAAATCGCACATCTACTCGGAATTCTCACCGCACGGCATGCTCATATCCGGCGGGGAAGTGACAGTGGCCAAACTGTTCGTGAACAATTCCAACGGACACTTGGGGCTTGTGGGCTATTGGGACACGGTGGCGTTCGACGAGTTCGCAGGCAAGGCCAAGAAGGCCGGCCGGGACTTGGTGGACATCATGAAGAACTACATGGCCAACAAGTCGTTCTCCCGTGGCGTCGAGACGTTCCAAGGCGAGGCGAGCATGGCGTTCGTAGGCAACACCTCGCATAACGTGCCGTACATGCTGAAAAACTCCGACCTGTTCGAGGAACTGCCGAAACAGTATCACGATCCGGCATTCCTGGATCGTATTCACTTCTATCTGCCGGGTTGGGAGTTCGAACAGATCCGTTCCGAGATGTTCACCAGCGGATTCGGTTTCGTTGTCGACTATCTGGCGGAGATTCTGCACAACCTGCGCGATGCCGATTACAGCGACCGGTTCGAAAAGTATTTCGAACTGTCTTCCACACTGTCCACGCGAGATAAGGACGGCATCAAAAAGACGTTCTCCGGATTGATGAAGCTTATTTACCCGGACGGCAATGCTTCTCCTGAACAGATGGAACCGTTGCTGCGTTGCGCCATCGAGGGCCGTAAGCGCGTCAAGGACCAGCTGTGCCGCATCGACTCCACCATGGAGGAGGTCGAGTTTACCTACAAGCGTGTGAGCGACGGTGAAGTAGTCGCCGTGCAGACGTTGGAAGAGCTCGACTACCCGCAGCTGTATTGGCGTGGGCGTGTAGCTGAGAATTCGGAAGATAAGGGCGAGGCGGAAGCGCTTGTTGCCGATGATGCCGTGGCAATTGCGGGTAGCGAGGGAGGAGCTGGTGCCTCTGAGAATGCCGATGCCTTGCCCGTAGCGCGGCATCAAGAAGCGGTGATGTTGACGCCGGTCGAGCGTCTTGCAGCAAAGGCCGATGGAAAGCAGCGGGAACTGGTCGAGAATCAACGTGGAATCACGTATTTCGGATTATTCGGCCCCTACTTGGCCGGGGCAAAGAAAATCGTTGTAGAGGATGCGTATGTGCGTAAGCCGTACCAGCTGCGTAATCTGGCTGAGTTCTTGGAGATGCTGCTGAGATGCAAAAATCCCGATGAGGATGTAGCCGTTCATCTGGTGACCGGGCATAATGAGCCTGGATTCATGGAAGCGCAGCTAGATGGTTTGAACGAACTGGCATCGACGTTCTCACAGCTGGGCGTGAACCTTACATACGAATTCAGAGACACTTTGCACGACCGTTCCATTACTGCGGATACCGGCTGGGAAATTCTTCCCGGTCGTGGTCTTGACATCTTCCAGAAATTCGTTGACGGCGATTGGCTTAACCCGCTGTTGCGCCATCAGCAGCTCCGCCGCGTTAAGGAATGCAAGGTCACGTATCAGCGGGTCCGCGAGAAGTGAGGCAAAAATGAATGTCCAATGTCCAGCTTGCGGAACGTATGTGGCAGAGACCGCGACCATGTGTCCGTATTGCGGTTTTCGCGGTGATGATCCGAGCCGGCCAATATACAAGCAGGGGGAGTATCGTCCTGTGCCAATTGTGCCTTGCGAAATCGTGATGGATGATGGCCGGCGTGGCGAGATTTGGTTGTCTGACGAAGACAGCAAGAATCTGTTTCGGCATTTGACTGATTGGAAATGGCTTTCAACCATGCTTCCGGCTCTGGCGGAAACATTAGAAAGTATGTTTGGCGGAACTGTGCATTTGGAAGCCAAGCTTCCGGAACATATCATGCGCATGATTGAAGAGGGCAAACTCCATTTCGCCACGGATAAAAACGGTGAGATTCTCGCTGAAGTGTTCGATGAACGCAATAAAATCTTCAAACAAGTGCGTTTGGAGAAAGTCGTCAGAAATGATACGTTATTGCCGGCTATGCAGCATCTTGAAACACAGGCTGCCCTTTGCTTGGTAATGGAAAAATCGATGAAGTCGGCCGAGCTGTGCAACAGCTCGGTGAGGAAATGCAGCAGGATCGTTTGGCCCGTGTCGATGCTGCGTTTGATATGTTCCAGCAAGCGTGTCGTATCGAGAGCAGTCGGGAACGTAATGAGTATGTACGTGAAGCGTTGAACGAGGCCACGCGCGCGAAGGCTTTGCTGGTGCGTAATTTTGCGCAGCAGCAGCGGCTGGTGAAGCAGGGTAGCAAGAAATCGGATGCTGCATTAAGGGCAATGCAGGATTATGTGGCGATTGTGAATGCAGTGAACGTGCAGATGCAAACGCATATGGCGTTGGGGCAACAGGACGTGGCCGCGTATTGCCTTCAGGATCTTAATAAGTTCATTAAGAACTATGATCTCGATAAGCGCGATACGATGCTCAACCTTGTAGGCAGCGTGAAGAGCAAGAACAGGGGCAGTAATCAGGAAAAGTTTATTGACGGTTCTTTGCAGGTTGCAGCGAACATTGAAAGCGTGGTGAAGGCTCTCGACGCGGGCGAAGTAATTTCTCCGAAGCTCATTACCGAGAATGATGGGAACGGGAATGATTCTAACGATGAGGAGAAGCAGCATGATGAAGAAAACTGAGGATGCTGAAAAAGTTGCTGATGAAATTGCAGGTGTTGACGAAGAGAATCCTGCGTCGAAAAAACGCTCTTGCATCAAGTGCAAGATAGAACTGGCTTCCGACAACAAGCTGCCGTTCTGTCCTGCTTGCTGGGAAGAAATTACCGGCTACCTGAAAAAGACCGGAATCGCCATGGGAACTTTGATGGTCGCTTTGATAAGAAAGTATGGTCCCAAAGTCGGCAAGGCGGTCTTCATGGCGATCAAGGCAACATTAAAGAAGTAATCATCTACGCTTTAATTGAGATGCCATAGAGACGCATTGCTTGCGGTGTCACGTGGCTGTTGTTCTCATTTCATGGGAAATGAGGGTGAAAAATCAATGTTTCGAGAGGTGGCACCATGGACGCTGGCAAGAAAATCCTGCTGGACTTATTGACCGGTTCGCTTCGGTTCGTGGTTCCGGTGTATCAGCGCAGATACTCATGGGGCGAGACGCAGTGCCGGCAATTGTGGGCCGACATCGTAACGGCTGGCAGGAATCCTGACAGAACCCATTTCACCGGGTCGATCGTGTGGATGCAGGACGGCGGCATCGGCCCGGATGGTGTCAGCCGATGCCAGCTCATCGACGGCCAGCAGCGCCTCACCTCGGTGACCCTGCTGCTTATCGCACTGGCCGAATATGCTCGCGAACACCCTGAGAACCTGCGATTCTCCACAGACATGCTTATCGACCGTGGCTATATTGTCGACAAGTACGCAACCGGCGAAGGCCGCTACAAGTTGACGCTTTCCGGCGACGATAGGGAAGTGCTGCACAGCATGTGCGACCATGCGATCGCCCCAGATCGGCCGGACCATGCCAATATGGGTTCCCGGCTGGAAACGAACCTCGATCTGTTCCGTTCACTGGTCGCCGCAATCGATGATGCGAACGTGGTGTGGAACGGTCTGCAGCGTCTCGAAGTCGTGTCTGTCACCTTGGACCAAGATCGTGACGAACCGCAACTGGTATTCGAATCAATGAATTCCACCGGGCTTGATCTGGAGACTTCCGACCTGGTACGCAACTACATGCTCATGGGGTGCTCCATGGCCGAGCAGAAAACCTTATACGAAGACTATTGGCTGCCCATGGAACGTGTTCTCGGCAACCTCTCATTCGATGCATTCCTGCACGACTGGATGGTCGTTACATTGAAAAAGCCCGTGCTCAAAGGCCGCGTCATGTACGCGGAATTCAAACGTTTCGCGGCCGACAGTTCCTTGCTGCGCATGGAACGCACGCGTAATCTTCTGGCGAACATGCTGGAATACGCCAAATACTATGCCGCTATCAAAGGCGTTGCCGCCGCTGGCAGCGGCGATATGAACGTGGACCGCCGTCTCGAATCAATTCAAAAACTGGTCAGCACGGTTACGGACCCGTTGGTTATGGACATGTTCGCGGCATGGAAGCGTGATCGCGTAAGTTGTGATGGACTGCTGCGCATGCTTGCGGATCTTGAATCGTATCTGTTCCGCAGAATGATCTGCTCGGTATCCAGCAACGGATTGAACAAGCTCGTTCCGTCTCTGATTGCCAAACTTGAATCAGCCGAACACGATTTGGTCGAAACCTTCGCCGCGCTGCTGCTCACTGAAACCGCCAAAGCCACGCGCATGCCCACAGACGAACAATTCAGGCAGGCGCTGCTCGGCGAGGATTTGTACCGCCCGGCTCCGCGGTGCAAATATCTGCTTGGCGGATTGGAAAACCACAACCACCCCAAGGATCCGCGATCCTTCAGCGAATACACCGTCGAACACATCATGCCGCAGAACGCCATGGCACATGCCGAATGGCGCAATATGCTTGCCGACCCCGACCGATTCCCACTGCTGGTGAACAGTTTGGGCAATCTGACATTGACCGCATACAACTCGGAACTTTCTGACGGAACATTCGAACAAAAGAAAAACCGCGCAATCGGCGGATACGATAGCGAATACCTATCCATTTCCGCAGAACTGCACGATGCTTCGCAATGGAACGAACAGACAATCGCGCAGCGAGGCACCCGACTTGCCGATCTCGCATTGCAGGTGTGGGCACGCCCCACGGCGGGGAATGAGGTTATGCAGACTCTGCGCAATCGGAACGTGAACCAGGGAGAACGCGAACAGAATGCCGTTGATTTCGCTGATCTATGCAAGCGGGGCATTCTTGCAGCTGGAGCCGTACTGGAAAGCCGGTATGCCGGCATAACCGCCACGGCAACCGTAACCGAAGACCACCGCATCCGCCTGTCCAATGGCGAGATATTCGACAGCCCATCCGGCGCATTCCGCCGCGCCAGAATGCTTGAAACCGGCGAGAATAAGCAGATCAACGGTTGGATAGTGTGGAAAGTTGCGGACGGCAGAACCTTAGACGAACTGCGGCAAGTCAGCGGTAATATCTCGCTGCGGCGCAGCTTCTGGAACGGCCTATACGAATATGCCGCAACGCGACTCGACTTTGTCGACGTGTATGGCGATCCGTCCGGCCGCAAGACGAACAGCGACACGTGGACGAGTTTCGGCGTGGGCTTGGGCTTCTGTCACCCGAATGGGGCGTTGAATATTCGAGGCGGCTATATTGCGGTCGATCTGTGCTTCACCGACACGTTCCAGTACACGAAACTTTACGCTATGAGGGATTCCGTTGAACGGATACTGGCAAATCTGGGCGAGGTGATGTGGGACGAACCGGATGCCGACAAGAAGAACCGACACCTTTGGGTGCGCCGTGATGTGGATTTCTCCGGTGACATGACGGAAGCCTACCGGTGGATGACGGACGGGCTGCTCGCCATGCGCAATGTGTATGAGCTGCTCGGCTGATGTTTTGGCCGTTTCGACTGCTGTGCGTTCAATGCTTCATACAATGAACGTAGTCATCCGAAAAGAGGCCGCCATGAAATATGGGATGAGAAAACCTAACTGGAACATCTACGACGCCGAAACGAACGACATGGCCACGAAAATCCACAACAACCAATGCGTGGTGAACTGACGGAAACGATTGTAGCCGGCGCCGCCTAGCATGCAATACGGAAAACGACGCCGGCCACAACGACCGGCCAAGACGGACGGAACACACGAAAAGGCGAATCAAACACAGCATGGGCAAGAACGGCACGCAACCAACAACGAAAAACGTCACACCAGCAGTCACACCATGGGGTAAGAACCGTGTGAAGAACACCGAAACCGGCAAGCACGTGCTTATCATGCCGGGCATTGGATACACCGTAGACCGACCGCTGCTGTACTGGGCAGCGCAGGCGCTTGCGGCCAATGGATGGTTCGTGGACCGGCTCGACCTGAAACTGACAGAAAGCGTCGAGTTTCCGGAAATGATCGCCTGCATGGAACGCGTGGTCGACGAATGGCGCAAGGCGGCGCTCGAACATGCTGCCGAATCGGGTGAGGAGCCGCATTTGCTGGTCGTCACCAAATCGCTCTCCACACTCTCATATCCGCATTCCGCAAAACTAGGATTGCGCGTGGTGCTGCTCACCCCGGTACTCAATCCGCCGCCATTCGACAAGCACAAGTCGGTCATTCCCGCGCCGCTGCCGGGAACTGCCGGCAGCCCGATGCCGCTAATCTGCGCAGGTGACGCCGACCCATACTACGATGATGCCAAAGCGCATCTGCTCACCGACCATGTGCGCACGTACGCTGGTGCCAACCATTCCATCGAAGTGCCGGACGATTGGCAGACGTCGCTCGACTACCTGAAACAGGTCACGCAAGCCATCGTCGACTACGCCGGCTGAAAAGAACGGGACGGAATATGCGCATCGTATTGCAGAAGGTCAGCGAAGGAACCGTCGACGTGGTCGACGAGACAAGCGGAGAAGTCGACACCACATTCGAACCACAGCATATAGGCATCGGCTATGTGCTGCTTGTCGGAGTGGAAGACACGGACGGAGCGAAACAAATCGACTGGCTCGCCCGCAAAATCGCCAACCTGCGCGTCTTCGAAGACGAGAACGGCAAAATGGACCGTTCCATCCACGACGTGAACGGCAGTGTGCTGTCCATCTCCCAATTCACGCTATACGCGGACGTGCGCAAAGGCAACCGCCCAAGCTTCGTGAAAGCCGGAGCGCCCGCGCACGCCGAACAAGCATGGCACGGATTCAACGACGCCCTGCGCGCGCAAGGACTCGAAGTAAAAGAAGGACGATTCGGCTCCCACATGCGCGTGCGGCTCGCCAACGACGGTCCGGTCACCATCATCCTTGACACCGACGAACTCGGCGTCTGACCCAGAACCCAACGTGAAACCCTATATCCGACGATTGCCATAGGGTAAAACGCATGGGAATATGGAACGACCGCAAACTGATCGTCAACTGCCTGCCGTTGACCGAATCCGAACGTGTGCAATTCATACGTGCCGCGAAAGACATACCACAGGAATTCGTCGGCGATTCGACCCAACGGGGAAGCATGAGCTGGACCGCCGCAGTACCGGAGGAACTCAAAGCCAAAGCCACTGCGGTCATCGGCAACATCGTGCCCGAGGAATGCGCGCAATGCCCCAAACTCGAATGGCTTCAAACTTGGAGCGCCGGCGTCGACAAATACCAGCGACCCGGCATCCTACAGCCCGGATCCATGCTCACCAATGCCACCGGAGCTTACGGGCAAAGCGTCTCCGAACACATGTTCGCCATGATGTGGGCCATCATGAAGAACCTGCACATCTACGCGGCAAGCAACCCGAACGCCATGTGGCAGGACGCGGGCCGCGCCATCAGCCCCAACGGAAAAACGGCGCTCATTATCGGAACCGGCGACATCGGATCACACTTCGCACGACTCTGCAAAAACGTCGGGATGACAACCATCGGCATTCGCCGTAATCCCGCCGTCGAAGCGCCGGGCGTCGATCATATGGTCGGTTTCGATTCCCTCGACGACGTGCTGCAATACGCCGATGTGATCGCCATGAGCGTGCCATCCACTCCGGCAACGCGCCATCTGCTCAATGCGGAACGCATCAGCAAACTCAAAAACGACGCCATCATCATCAACGCGGGCCGCGGCAACGCCATTGAAAGCCAAGCGCTTGCCGACGCGCTCGCGGAAGGACGAATCCGTGGCGCCGCGCTCGACGTGACCGAACCGGAACCGCTGCCGGCCGACTCGCCGCTGTGGCGCGAGCCGAGATGCCTCATCACACCACATGTGGCGGGAGGCAACCATCTTGAGATCACCGAGCGCCGCATCATCGCCATCGCATTGGGCAATGTACGCTGCTACGCCAACGGTCAGTCGCTTGACAATCGCATGCCTCTTAAAGGCTGACAGCCACGCGTGCGGGGAGATCCGCATGATGGCAGTCGATGGCGGTCGGAAAGAAAGGAAAGGGTATGACGTTGAACAAATGGCGTCGTGCGACGGAATGGTTCATGACGGCATTGGCATTGGTGTTCCTGTTCGCGTATTCGTGGGAAGTGCTGGCGAGGACGCATATCCTGTTGTGTGAAATGGTGATCAACATCATCTGGATGGTGTTCATCGTCGACTACGTCGTTTCGATCCTGCTGGCGGAAGACAAGAAAACCTGGTTCAAAGACAATCTGCTGATGCTGGTGTCCATCGCATTGCCCGTCTTCAGGCCATTGAGACTGCTGCGTCTGGTGGCAGTGCTCAACGTGCTCAATCGTACCGGTGGCATGGCGGTGCGTGGGCGCATCACACTGTACACATGCTGCAGCGTGACACTACTGATGTATATCGGCGCCCTTGCCGAATTGGATGTGGAACGTGGGGTTCCAGGCGCTTCCATCACCGATTTCGGTGAAGCGATATGGTGGTCGTTCGTGACCGTCACCACTGTCGGCTATGGCGATTTGTCCCCGGTGACATGGCAGGGAAGATGCATCGCCATCGGACTGATGATAACCGGCGTTGCCCTGATTGGCATCGTCACCGCGACGCTGGCTTCATGGATCGTCGACCGTGTTCGTGACGAGACCGACAAGCGTGCGGATGAGGCGGAATCGGAAACGGAACAGTTGCGCCACAATGTGCGGGAACTGACGGACACCGTCAACCAGCTGCGCGATGATATCGCGCAGCTGCGCAGGTTATAGCGGTTCTCATGCCTGCACCGCGGAAATACGGAAAATGCTGAGATATAGGAAAAGCGCCAGATGAATAACCTGGCGCTTTTCCTATGCCTCAGCACCATACGTCTCGTAACCGGAAGGTGGAGACACTGTATTGGATTTATTCGCAGGCGACTCCGTCATGGTCGCGGTCCAGTTGTGAACGGTAGCCCGGCTGGCCCTGGTAGATAGGCGCGGCGCCAGCGGCTCGTGCCGCGGTGCAGTTCTGGTAGTAGACATCCTGCTGTGGCGCTGGCTGGGGCGCGGGAGCTGGAGCCGGAGCGGGTTCGGGCGCAGGTGCCTGTGTCGTTTGCTGATTCTGCTGGGCCTGCTCAGCTGATTGTTCGGTCTGCTGTTCGGTCTGCGTCTGTTCTGTCTGCTCGGATTCGGTGGTCTTCTCGACTGTAGAATCCTTGACTCCCGTGTAATCGGGCACGGTCTGCGTCGGGCAGGAGGACAATACCTTGGATATGGCCTCTTTCTCGGCCTGCGTGATCCACAGCGAATATTTGTGCTTCACACCAATCTGACGTGCCACGTATTCGCAACGGAACCCCTTGTTGGACGGCAGCCACGTGGCCGCATCGCCATCGGACTTCTTCTGGTTGGCACGCCCCTGCACGGCCAGCAGATTGTACGGATCGTTCGCCAATGCGGTGCGGCGCTCCTCGCTGAGCTTCTGCGCGCCCTTCTGCCACGCATCGCTCAACGCCACCACATGGTCGATCTGCACCGCGGTGGAAGTCTTCTTGCCCTTCTTGAACTTGATGTCCTTGCCAGTGTATGGATCATGCAGTTTTCCGGACTTCACCACGCAATTGTGCGTACGCCACTTGTGCCTCACGCCGGTCAGATCGCGGTTGAGGATATCATTGCGGGTGTCGCAGCCGTTGTGGTCCACGTCGGCCCACGCCTTGCCGAATTGAGTGCGCTTGTACCCGGTTTTCGGCGCGCGGCCCTTGACCTCCAACGAATCCAACACCTCCGTGGCGGACGTGCCGGCCCCGGTGCCATCCGTCGGCTCGTCCGCATACGCCGAACCGACCGGCAATCCGATGGCCAGACTCGCAGCCAGCAATCCGGACAAAACAACCATCATCGAACCATGACGACGCATGATACGCTCCTCACCCTAAAAACCCCTCAAGTAGTACAAGAATATCCCCGGAACGAATTCGAATCGCTTATTTACGGCAGATTTTTCGGCATGCCGAAACCAGTATTTCGCATCCGTCAAGACGTATGGCAAGAATCGGCCGTATGACCAACAGCATCACAGCAATCAAACCGGAACGTCTCGCACAATACGCCAAAGACTTCAACGCCGACCGGGCCAACCTTGTGGCCGCCAACGCCGCGGTGTCCTCGGGCGTGCTCGAAGCCGCCACCGACTACAAAGGCCAGCGCGCGCTGCCACGCGACTTCTCCATCGAACTGAAACAGGGGTCCATCACCAACCAGCGCCGATCCGGCCGCTGCTGGATGTTCGCATCCCTCAACACCCTGCGTTACGAGCTCATGCACCAGTGGGGACTCGACGATTTCGAATTCTCCGAAACCTACCTGTTCTTCTGGGATGCGATGGAAAAATCCAACACGTATCTCGAAAACGTGTTCGCCACGCTCGACGAGCCGACCGACAGCCGCCTGTTCCAGGAGATCAACTACGGGCCGGCCGATGACGGCGGTTGGTGGCAGATGTTCGCCGCCCTTGTAGACAAGTATGGTCTCGTGCCGAAGAGCGCCTACCCGGAATCCGACAATTCCAAGGACTCCGACGCGTTCAAACAATACCTCAACAGCAGGCTGCGCCAGTTCGCCGCCGACCTGCGCGAACGTTACGCAGCCGGCGCCACGGTCGATGAACTGCGCGCGGTCAAGGACGACGACATGTCCACCGTGTACCGCATGTGCGCCATCTCGTTGGGCGAGCCGCCGGAGAAGTTCGACTTCCTGGCCCGCGTGAGCGACGATGACAAGAAGGACGATAAGAAAAGCGGCGAAGACGAGGCCGACAAGCCGAAAACCGGCAAGGACGAGCGCAGACAGATCCGCGAAACCGGCATCACGCCGATGGAATTCTACAAGAAGTACGTGCCGGTGGACGTCGACGATCTGGTGACGTTGTGCAACGTGCCGATGGCGTCCCGTCCGTTCAACAAGCGTTACCGCATCCGCTACACCGCCAATGTGGCCGAAGCGGGGGATATGGAATTCGTCAACGTGCCGCTCGACGTGTTCAAAAAGGCCGCGGTCGACCAGATTAGCGCCGGACACCCGATCTGGTTCGCCTGCGACTGCACCCAGTTCTCGCTGCGTGCGGCTGGCTATTTCGACTGCGACAGCGTGCGCGTGGACCAGCTGTTCGGCACCGATTTCGACTTCGACAAGGCGCACGGCCTCGAATACGGCGACAGTCCAAGCAACCATGCCATGACCCTCACCGGCGTGAACCTTGACGAGCAAGGCAAGCCGAACCGCTGGAAAGTGGAGAACAGCTGGGGCAAAGACAACGGCGAAGACGGCTACTACGTGGCCTCCGACAAGTGGTTCGACCGCTATGTGACCGAAATCATCATCCGCAAGGAATATCTCGACGACGCCACCCGAGCGCTGCTCGAAACCGAGCCGGTGGAACTCGACCCATGGCAGCCGCTGACCAAACGCTGCCGCTGACGCAACACGGGCGATAACATGCCGCGGTCCGGATCGGGCCGCGGCTTTTGCTGTTCCATCGCGCTGGTATGGTTGCATGAGAACAAACGTACGAACGATGGGGGTTCAGGTGGCGGACACTCTGGCATGGCTTTCCGACGAGCTGCGCAGCGAATGCAGCCAGCCGGTACTGCAGCGCGCCCGCGGCATCGCCAACCAATGGCGTTCCAAAATGGAGGACCTGCATTGCCTGAACGACACCGCATCCAACCGCATCACCCTGTATGCCACCATACGGGGCACCACCTCACCCTCCAGCCGTTACGAAGTGCAAGCCACGCTTGATTTCGCCGACGAGCTGTTTCTGGCACGCTACTGCTCCTGCCCGGCATTCAGCGGTTCGCAGCGCGGCTACGGTTCCTACCGGACCTTCGACTACCACAACAGTCCGAAATACCGCAGCTTCGACGATGACGACGACTACGATTACGTCGACGACTACGACGATTTCGGCTCCGGCAGCACGTACGGCCACGTCAACGATGATGACGACTCGGCTTCCTCCACCAGCCGCCGGTATACCGGCATGTGCAAGCACGTAGCCGCCATGCTGCTGCTGTTCCTGCAACAGCCGGAACGATTCCGGGGATTCCACGCCGCAGCCGCAACACCCCGGGCCCTCGCCGACTACATGCGCTCCCTCGATGCGAAAAGCAACAACGCCGGCGAGAACGCCCAACTCGACGTGCTGAAACGAATCATCAACGCGAAAAGCCGATTGATCGAGGAACAACGTGGCGCCTCCGGACAGGGAGCCGCCAAACCGAAACGCAAATCAAGCGCGCCGGTCGACGTCAAACCGGGAAGCGTGTACCTCGAGCCCACGCTGATCAACGGCCATGACGCCCTGCGCCTGTCCCTGCGCATCGGATGCGGCGACGCCGACTATGCGCTCAAAAACATCTCAAGATTCGTGGCCGACATGCGGACGGGAACATACGAGTCATATGGCAAAAAACTCGCGTTCACCCACACTCCGGACATGCTCGACCCCTTCTCGCTGAAGCTATACCGCTTCCTGCAGCAGGTGATCGCATCCAGAACGGCGGCCCAACTGCAAAACGGATACTATTACGGCGAAGCGGTACGCGTCGACCGTGAACTCGTCCTCACCGATTGGGAGGCATGCGACCTGCTCGACCTGTTCCACGCCGTGACACAGGACGAATACAAGGAACACGAGTCGAAGGCCCGCGGTTTCCTGCGCACGTCGGACGGTGACGGGCTGAGACGATTGCTTATCGAGGATTTCCAACGCACCAAGAAATCCGGTCCAAGCCGCATCCACATGGCCAACGAAGGAGGCGAGCCGTTCGGCCTTGACATTGTCGAAGGCGACCCCACCTTCACGTTCAAGGCGTCCTACGTGCATGAGGGTACCGCGTCGGGCGTGCGCATCACATCGAACCAAAGCATCTCCGATGTCATCAACGGACGCAACGGCTTCTACGTTTTCAGCCGCGAACGTCCCGACGATTCCACGGCGACGGACAGGATAGGCATCGACGGGCTCTTCCGCTGCACCGATAAACTGCGCCCGGCATTGCAGGTGCTGCCTGACCTGTGTTCCGACGATCCGGACGGCGTGTTCATCGCCGAAAACGACTGGCCCATGTTCGCCCGAACCATCGTGCCGAAACTCACCGAAGCGGGCATCGGATTCGACATTCCGCAGGAAGTGACCGAAGCGGTGGGAACCGAATGCCGGATCGAATTCTATCTGGACCGCGATTTGTACGGCATCACCTGCGAAGCGGTGGCGAAATACGGCGACTTCACCTTCCAACTGGTGCCCACCGCCAAAGAACTGCGCGGCGTGATTAACCCCGATTCACGTTCAAGAGCCTCGCAGGTCAAACGCGACCTGTCACGAGAATCATTCGCCGTGCAGGTGGTACGCCAGCTGTGCCCTACATGGAGCTCCATCGACGTGGCACGCGTCAAAGAAGAGGACGAGCAGGCTATCCTGCTCATGCTCACCGACGGCGTGCAGATCCTCAAATCGGTGGGACAGGTCTTCTCCACGGCGGCATTCGATGGCATGATGCAGCCCAACCCGCCATCGGTGAAGGTCGGCTTGTCCATCGACTCGAACCTCGTTGAAATCTCACCGATCGCCGACGAGGTGCCGATGAACGAAGTCGGCGCGCTGCTTGACTCCTACCGCAGAAAACGCCGCTACCATCGGCTCAAAAACGGCACGTTCGTGGATTTGAAGGAAGCCGACCTGCATGAGCTCGACCAAGTGTCCACGGACCTCGACCTGAGTGAAAAACAGCTCGACTCCGGCATCATCAAAATCCCCGGATACCAAGCGTTCCTGCTGGACTCCCAAGTGGACGACGAAGGCAAAAGCGCCTCGTTCGTGGACTATGTCAACGATGTGAAGATCGTCGATCCGAAACGCTACGAAGTGCCCGAACGGCTCAAAACCGTGCTCCGCCCATACCAAGTGGAGGGCTTCCAATGGCTGTCCACCCTGTGGGACAAGGGCTTCGGCGGCATCCTCGCCGACGAGATGGGCCTCGGCAAATCCGTGCAGCTGCTCTCGCTCATCGAAGCGCGCAAAGGAAACGGTCCGTCACTCATCGTCTGCCCGGCATCGCTCGTCTACAACTGGGCCGCGGAATGCGAGAAATTCGCGGGCGATCTGACGGTGGAAGTCGTCGCCGGTACGAAAGCGCAGCGACGCAAGGCCATCGCGACGGTGGCCGCGCAATCGCAGGAGAACGACGGTGCTACGACGAATGGCGCCACGACGTACGACGGCACCGACGTGGTGATCACCTCCTACGATCTGCTGCGTCGCGACGTGGACGATTACGCAGCCTGCCATTTCGCGCTGATGGCGCTCGACGAGGCGCAATACATCAAAAACCACGCCACAAAGGTGGCCAAATCGGTCAAACAGGTCACGGCCGACCATCGCTTCGCTCTGACCGGCACGCCAATCGAAAACCGGTTGAGCGAACTGTGGAGCATTTTCGACTTCCTCATGCCCGGACTGCTCGGCACCTATACGAAATTCCGCGAAAAATACGAGCAGCCGATCATGGCTCCCGGTCCGGAACATTCCGTCATGGCCGACAAACTGCAGGCATTGGTGGGACTGTTCATCAAACGCCGTCTGAAAAAAGACGTGCTCACCGACCTGCCCGACAAATTCGAGAACGTGCTCACCGTCAAACTGGAAGGAGAGCAGCGCAAACTGTACGCCGCACACGAACAGCGGCTACGCGCCACGCTCACCAAGGCGTCGGACGCCGACTTCAACACCAAGAAGATCCGCATCCTCGCCGAATTCACCTTGCTGCGCGAAATCTGCTGCGATTCAAGACTCGTATACGCCGACGCGAAGAACGCCTCCGCCAAACTCGACGCCATCGCCGAACTCGTGGCCACATGCATGGGCGAAGGCAAAAAGGTCCTCGTGTTCTCGCAATTCACCTCGTTCCTCGAACTCATCGGCGCCAGACTCGCCGAACAAGGCGTGGAATACTACACCATCGCCGGCGAGACGCCGAAGAAACGCCGTGTGGAACTGGTCGACGAATTCAATGGCAATGACGTGCCCGTATTCCTCATCTCGCTCAAAGCCGGCAACACGGGCCTGAACCTCGTGGGCGCGTCCGTGGTGGTGCACGCCGATCCATGGTGGAACGCCGCCGCGCAGAACCAGGCAACCGACCGTGCGCACCGTATCGGCCAAACCCAGGACGTGAACGTATACCAGATCGTGGCCAAAGACACCATCGAGGAACGCATCCTGAAACTGCAGGAAAAGAAAAACGAGCTGGCGCGCCAATTCACCGACGGCACCGCATCCGGCGGCGTCGGCACGCTCAGCAAGGACGATCTGCTCGACCTGCTGTCATAACATGCCCGCTGTCGCGGCGTGCGCAGGCTGCGTTCCGAATCGCAAGACGAAAACGGAACGCAGGTTGCGCATATCGCATGGCGGGCGTATATATGGACAAGCAAGTTTCAGGGAAGGTGAAAATCCTTACTGGCGGTAACGGCACGACCGGCATTCATAACGGCCCCATACCGAAGCCCGCGACCCGCGAAAGCGGCTGATCCGGTGAGAATCCGGGGCCAACGGTTACAGTCCGGATGGAAGAAACGGAGCTCAACATGAGTGTATCCTCTCCTAGCAATACCTCCAATACCGCAGCTGATCAGGCCGCAGACAAACCGATGGCCCGTCCGGACAACGCGCACTCCACAGGCGTCGCCGACTCCGGCCGCTGGTCCACCAAACGCATCGCCATGTACGCGCTGTTCGTGGCGCTGTCCATGGCCGTCAGCTTCATCGAATTCCCGATCATCCCAGGCGTGCAGTGGCTCAAATACGACCCATCCGGCATCGTCTGCCTCGTCGCGGGCTTCGCGTTCGGACCGGCCGCAGCCGTCATCGTCAGCGTGCTCGGCTTCGTGCCGCACCTGTTCACCAACCCATGGGGCACCCTGATGGCCGTGCTCGTGGCATTGGCCCTGTCCGTGCCGGCATCGCTCATCTACAAAAAGAACAAGACGCGCAAGGGCGCGCTGATCGGCATCATCGTCGGCGCTGTCGTGGCGCTCGCCGTCGCCATCGTCGGCAACATCATCGTCACGCCGTTCTACGCGCACATGACCACCGCGCAGGTCGTGGCGCTTATAGTGCCGGCGCTCCTGCCGTTCAACGCGTTGAAGTTCACCATCCACGGCGTGGTCACGTTCCTGATCTACAAGCCGATCTCCAACCTGCTGAACCGTTGAGCTTCGTTTGTTCCCATTGAAATGAACATGGAGGGACCGTCCGCATCCGTCGGAGGGTTCCTCCGTCTTGTTTTCCCCGAGAATTCCATACAGTGCTGGTGAAGGAAGATTTTATGGTTACGACCAATGCGCCGATCATAACGTTACGCGATGTGCGATTCACCTATGATGGCGGCGCGACATGGGCGCTTGACGGTGTGAGCCTTGACATCCGCCGTGGCGAACGCATCTGTCTGGCCGGACCGAACGGTTCGGGCAAATCCACGCTGTCACGTGTCATCGCCGGACTGGTGGCTCCCGATGAGGGATATGTCGTATTGTCAGGCAATGTGGTGTTCGACGAGTGCGGCGCGCACGCCGACGAGTATCGAACCGCCCGTTGCGGCATAGGCGCGGTGTTCCAGCATCCCGAAGACCAAATCGTCACCACCGTCACCGAAGACGACGTGGCGTTCGGACCGGAGAATCTTGCGATTGAGCATGATGAGATCGGCCTGCGCATCTCCGGTTCGCTGGACGCCGTGGATATGAGCGACTATCGTGCTTCCGATCCGACGCGCATGAGCGGCGGCCAACAACAACGCATCGCCATCGCCGGCATGCTGGCGATGGATTCCGATGTGCTCGTGCTCGACGAGCCGACCGCCATGCTCGACCCGCAAGGGCGCGCCGACATCATGCGGGTGCTGGACGAACTCCAGGACCGCGGCACCACCATCATTCTCGTCACGCACCATGAGGACGAGTTGGAACATGCCGACCGTGTGATTCAGCTGGAAGCAGGCCACATCGTAGGCGATGGCCCCGCCGACGAGCGGCTTCGGATGCCGGTTCAATCGGTGGGCCTACCGAAACGCATTGATGATGAGCCCGCCGAAACGCTCATCGAAGCACGCGACATATCGTATCGTTACGTGGACGCCGAACGTGACGTGTTCAACCACCTGTCGTTCAGCATCGGCAAAGGCGAGACAGTGGCGTTGATGGGACGCAATGGCGCCGGCAAAACCACATTGGCGCGCATGCTGTGCGCGTTGGAGAAACCCACGACAGGCTCGATCGTCATCGACGGCATCGCCGTGGCCACTGCGAAGGCGAACGGCGGAACGAAGCCCCTCAATCGCAAAAACCGTACGAGGCTGCGCCGTACGGTCGGCTACGTCATGCAGCATCCGGAACGGCAGCTGTTCGCCGACACCGTGGCCGAAGACGTCGCATACGGGCCTTCCAACCTGGGATTGGATACGTCCGAGGCGATGGAACGCGCCATGCAGGCCATGCGGCTGCTGCATATCGAACATCTGCGAGACCGTTCGCCGTTCGACCTGTCGGGCGGCCAGCAGCGACTGGTGGCGATCGCCGGCGTGATCGCATGCGAGCCGAAAGCGTTGATTCTGGACGAGCCGACCGCAGGTCTTGACGAGGAGGCCGCCGCACGCGTGCACGGGCTCATCCACGAGCTCAAATCACGCGGCGTGACCATACTGCTCATCTCGCATTCGCAGGATGAAGTGGACGAGCTTGCCGACCGTACCATCATATTGGGCAAGCCGGCGAAACGTGCGGACTCTAAGGAATCCACGGAATCCACAGTGAAAGCCACCTGCGAAGAGGAGCCGGATGCGGAACCATCCGTGGACGCCGCCGGCTCGGACACCGCGACCGTGGGGGAGCGGCGGACCCTGTTGGAACGCCTCGATCCGCGCGTGGGCATGCTGTCCGCATTGGCGCTCATGTTCTCCGCGTTCGCCATCGGCTCATTCTGGCAATTGCTGCTTGCCGTGGTGTTCGCCGGCGTGATCGCCGCGGCCGGACGCATCAATGTAGGCCGATTGGCCGCTTCCGTGCGTGTGTTCCTGGCATTGTTCGTTTTCTGCGGCCTGCTGAACATCTTCTTCGTGCGCACCGGCACCACGGTGGCGAGCCTCGGGCCGATTCCCATCACCGATGACGGCATCCGCATCGCCATACTCTACGCATGTCGGTTCGCCGTGGTCATCGTCATCGGAGCGATGTTCCTTGCCTCCACCACACCGACCGCCATGACCGACGCGTTCGAATCATTGCTGTCACCGTTCGCCAGATTCGGCCTGCACACGCAGGAGACGGCATTGGTGATGAGCCTCGCCCTGCGTTTCCTGCCGACGCTTGGCATGGAAACGAAAGCGATCATCGACGCGCAGTCGGCGCGCGGTGGCAGCGTCGAAACAGGTTCGTTCGTAGTACGCATCAAAGCGATGGTGGCGGTCGTCGTGCCGGTCTTCGCCGCAGCCATCCGTCACGCCGACAACTTGAGCCTCGCCTTGGACGCGCGCTGCTATGAGGAAGGTGCGACGCGCACGCATTGGCGTGTCATGCGCGTCACCGGCATGGACGTGACCGTGGCGATCGTGGTGCTCGTCTATCTCGTCGCACTGGTCGTGCCGGGCGTGCTGTTATGACCGGTGCGTTGCGGGCGGATGGGCAAATACCGTCCTCACGCTAGGCTTGAGCGGGTATTTGTAGATAGGAATGGAACACATATGGCACTTACCAAAAAGCAGGTCAAGCAGCTGCGCGGCCTGGCCACCAAACTCAATCCGCTCATCCAGGTCGGCAAGAACGATCTGAGCGAAAACGCCGTCAAACAGGCGGACGAGACCATCGAGAAGCGCGAGCTCATCAAATGCTCCGTGCTCGACGGTTCCGGTCTGACCGCCAAGGAGGCCGGCGAAGGTCTCGCCGAACAGCTTGGCGCGGAACTCGTGCAGGTCATCGGCAACCGTTTCGTGCTCTACCGTCGTTCCCAGCGTGACGACGTGGAGCACATTCGTCTCGTGCGCGAATAGCGATCCGAACGTTATATGAAGCGGCCCGCCCTCCGAAACCAATCGGAAGGCGGGCCGCTTCATATGGAAATAAACAATCGGAAGAGAGCGTGCCGGAGAATCAGCTCTCCTGATCCCATTCGGGCTTCCACGTGTACTGCATGTCGTACGCGCTGGACCAGAACATGTACTCGTTCTCAACGCCGGTCACAAAAATATCGACCAGCTCCTGCTTGCGTTCCTCGCTCACCTCGGCGGCGAGTTTCTCGATATGCTCGATCAGCCAAGCCGAACCCTGCCAGAACTCGTCGGTCTTGTACATGTCCACCCAGCTCTTGTACTGGTTCACATCGAGCGTGTCTGCGAATTCATGGGCAAGACGATATCCGTAATCCGCATACACCCAGGCGCAGGGGAGCACGGCCACGAGAATGTCGAGGATACCCTTGCCATAGGCGATGGAAAGGATGTTCGACGTGTACGCGCGGGCGAACGCCGACTGGCGCACGTTGTTCATCTGCTCGTCGGTGATGCCGTAGCTGGCCAGATACGTGCGGTGCACGGTCGACTCCACATTCAACGCGCCGTTCTGTACGTTGAGCATGAACGCCATGATCTCAGGATCGTCTGTTTTGGCCAGTCCCAAAGCATGCACTCTGGCGTAGTCGTTAAGATAACGGAAATCCTGCAGCAGATAGAACGCGAACTTCTCGCGCGGCAGAGTGCCTTCGCCCAGTTCGCGGATGAACGGCTGCCTGTAGCCTTCCTCCCATACGAGGTCGGCGGCTTTGCGCAGCCGCTGCGCGAATGGGGGAAGATTGGTTCGCGTGACGCCCTTCGAAGCGTCGAACGCGGAATCGGAATTGGTTACGGAAATCACATCAGCCATATGGCCATGCCTCCCTACGCTGGTGTCAACCATCAGGTTCAAAGGGTTCGGACGTCCACGCCCATCTCAATCCGTCATACGGATTCCCCTGCATACGCGGTTCATTATGGCAAACAAGTTCGTGCCGTGCAAGGTTCTGTCCATATTTGTCGCGGATTATGCCCGTGCTCGGCTCCATATCGAACATGGCCGATGTGTGGTTGAGGGCCGGTGCAAGAATGGAACGTATGACTGAAAAGCAAGTTGCGAAGAAGACCATCGAAAAGCTGGCTATCGTCGTGGTGACCTACAAGCGCCAGCAGCTGCTCGCCACCCTGTTCGAATCCATCGAGAAGCTTACCGTCGCCCCGTGGCGCATCATCGTCGTGGACAACGAGCACAGTGACAAGACCCATGGCATGGTCGAAGAATTCAGCGCCAAGCTCACCGCGCAGTGGGGCACCACCGTGGCCGACCTGTCCGGCAACGAGAACCGCGTGGTCTACGCGCCGCAGACCGACAACCTCGGAGGCGCGGGCGGTTTCTCCGCAGGTGTGAAGAAGGCGTACGAGCTGGGTGCCGAATGGTTCTGGGTCATGGACGACGACGTCGCCGTCATGCCGGAAGGCATCGAGCGCTTGGCCAAGTGGACCGATCGGCACGACGTGATTCAGGGAAGCCGCTACGACTATGATGGCGGTCCGTTCTACTGGCAGTACGATTTCATCGTCCCGCTCGGCATTCCGAACCCGATCGCACCGGCTGCGTTCGGCCCGGCTGGCTATCGCGTGATGGACACGTTGTGCTTCGAAGGTGGCCTGTTCCGCCGCAACATCGTCGAGAAGATCGGTCTGCCCGACCCGCGTTTCTTCATCTATTGGGACGACACGATGTACGGCTATCGTGCCAGCAAGGTCACCAATCCGATCGTCGTGCCCGACGTGGTGCTGCGCCGTACGCGCGAGATCGGCAATTGGGACATCGCCGGCGTGCGCCAGCTCAACTCCACTTCCGACATGAACCGCTACCACATCATGCGCAACCGCGGCTACATGGCCCGATACTTCATGACGTACGGCGATTACCGTCCGCTGTTGTTCGGTCTGGGTACGGTGCTGACCGCGGTCAAGGAAGTGATTCGACTGATGATGGTGGACCGCGAGCATTTCAAGACCGGCATCGTTCAGATCGCCAAGGGATGGTGGGATTCGCGCAAGCTGCTGCATGATCCGGAATGGCAGCCGATGCCGCCGCTGAAGTAATACCGTGGCCCACGCGTTTCCCAACGCGCGGCGATCACGCGATTGACGATTCGTCCCACGTCGGAGCCTCTACCGACGTGGGACGAATCGTTTGCAAAACAGGCGATGAAATATTTACTCGGTTAAGTATTACAATTTGTGCAATCGTTCTCACCATTTGTGCATGTCGCGCGCGATTTTGGGCATGTTGCGAGTTACCATAATACGTACCGGTTCGAATACACCCATAACATACCTTGATAGAGAGGTTGAAGATGATTGAGACTGCACAGGCATTCGGCGTTGACATTGGTGGCTCCGGCATTAAGGCCGCCCCGGTTAACCTCGAGAAGGGCGAGTTCGCCGAACCGCGTCTGAAGATCCTCACCCCGGAGGTGTCCACTCCGAAGGCCGTCGGCGAAATCGTTCGCCAGCAGCTCGAGCATTTCGAGGTTCCGGAGTCCGCTCCGGTCGGCATCGCCTTCCCGGCTCCGATTCATGTGGGCGAGAAGCTTGGCTACATGGCCAACCTGGACCAGTCCTGGGTCGGCGTGGACGTCATCGAAGTGTTCTCCGAAGCTTGCGGTCGTCCGGTCACCGTGGTGAACGACGCTGACGCCGCCGGTCTTGCCGAGCAGCAGTTCGGCGCCGCGAAGGGCCAGGATGGCCTCGTCATCGCCACCACGCTGGGCACCGGCATCGGCACCGCGCTGATTTTCAACGGCGAGCTCATTCCGAACACCGAGCTCGGCCATCTGGAACTGCTCAAGGGCAAGGGCGACGCGGAGAAGTACGCCGCATCCTCCATCCGCGAGAAGCTCGACATGGGCTACAAGAAGTGGGCGAAGCGCCTGACCAAGTACTACTCCCTCATGGAGTTCTACTTCGACCCGCAGCTGTTCGTCGTCGGCGGTGGCGTGTCCCGTGTCTCCGAGAAGTTCCTGCCGTACATCGACATCAAGACCCCGATCGTCGCAGCCAAGCTGCACAACGAGGCCGGCATCATCGGCGCCGCATACTACGCGAGCACCAAGCAGAAGTGATGTGTTGACCGATTAGGTTGTCACAAGGCCGTCCGATTCGTCGGACGGCCTTTTTCGTTGTTCCATGTGCCGCAGATGGAAGACGGCAGTCCATGGAGTAGGGTGGAGAGCATGCGTTTTTCCTCAAGAGTCGACATCAGTGAGCCCAATCCCATCGCCAAGGCGGAAGCCACCGCCAAAACAGCCGGCAGACCGCTCGGCAAGCTCAACGACTCCAATCCGACACGGCACGCGCTGGCTCCGGATCTTGTGCCGGACATCTACTCCGCCGACCCGCGCGGCCAACGCTACGCGCGTGAGGCGCTGGCCGCGTTCCTTGACATGCAGGAAATCGGCCATTGCTCGCCGGACGACCTGTACATCCTCAGTTCAACTTCCGAAGCCTACTCGTGGCTTATCAAACTGCTGTGTGATGCCGGTGACGCCGTGCTCGCACCGAAACCCGGCTATCCGCTCATCGAATCGATCGCACGCCTCGAATGCGTCGACATGATCGAATACCAACAACGATTCGACGGCTCCTGGTACATCGACGTGGCCGAACTGAAAACCGCGCTGGAAGGCCCGGACGGCAATCGCATCCGCGCGCTGGTGCTCATCAACCCCAACAATCCGACCGGTTCGTACGTCAAACCGTCGGAACGCGAGGCGATCGTCCGCCTGTGCCGGGACCACGACGTGGCCATCATCGCCGACGAAGTGTTCTACGATTACGATTTGGAACCATTCGAAGGCAATGCACGACTCGCGGGGGAGCGTGGCGCGCTCACATTCGCGTTGGACGGTTTTTCGAAAATGCTCGCCGCACCGCATGCCAAAGTCGGCTGGATCCAAGTGTCCGGACCGGCAGAAGACGTGACGGAAGCCAAGCGTCGTCTCGACGTGATCGCCGACGACTATCTGCCCATGAGCGAGATCGTCGCAAAACAAATTCCCGCACTGCTTGAAGCGGCGCCATCGCAGACCGCGCGCGTGCAGGAACGTGTGCGCGGCAATCTCAAAGCACTGCATGCCATGCTCGACGCGGATGAGCAAGGTCTTGTCAGCGTATTGCGTGCCGAAGGCGGATGGAACGTACTGCTGCGCGTGCCCAGCGTGCTCGACGAGAACGAGCTGGTGCTGCACATGATCGAACGCCACGGCGTATCCGGACAGCCCGGCTACTTCTTCGACATGACCTCCAACGGCTATCTGGCCATCTCACTACTGCCCGAACCGGACGATTTCCGGCATAACGTGCACGTGGTGATCGACACCGTCAACGAACTGATCGGCTGAACGGACTGCCGAGTCCGAAATCTCTTCTACGCCCTGTCGCCCTTCGCCGCCTCATACTTCGAACGAACCAAATCCGTGTAAAAATCGACCGCCTCACGAGGCGTGCCGTCGAACACCACACGATGGTCGTCGACAACGAGCACGCGGCCGATCGCATATTCCGGACGGACGATCAGATCCGTGTCATGCGTGGCGAACACCACCTGCTTGTCATAGCTGAACAGGGCCTTCGCCACGCGCGCCGACGCCACCTCGTCCAATCCCTTGGTCGGCTCGTCGGCGACGATCGCAGCGGGGGAGAAGCTCAACGCGGCCGCGATCGCCAGCAGATGCCGCTTCTCGCTATCCAAAGCGGAGGCCGGCTCGTGGGCCACGGAAGCCAGATCGAAATGCGCGAACAGATTGCCGATGATCGCCTGACGTTCGCTTTCCGGCACCTTGTGCTTCTTCAACGGCAGGTCGATCGCCTCACGAATCGAAGCCGCCTTGTAGTAGGCGTTCGGAATCTCTTCGCGCCGCACGCGGCCGACCAGATCCTCGACATGCTTCAGATCGCGTTTCACGGCGGGGTCGTATGCGGTACCGTCCGCTTCGATGCGGACCGTTCCGGACGTGGCGGCCAACGCTCCGTCCAGCAACTTCAGCAGCGTGGTCTTGCCTGCGCCGTTCAAGCCGATTATCGCCACACGCTTGCTGTCAGGTGTGATATCAAGCGTGGTGGCTTCCAAGCCGATATTGCCGTCCTCGTACATGTGGGCGGCCTGGTCGAGATGGAACGTGACGGACGAAGCCGGTGTGGAATGTTTACCGGCGAACAGCGAATCGAAGAAACCCATACCGCCGATTGTAACGAACCGCAGGCGCAACCGCGCGCAGGTTCACCGGCAGTTCATCCGAATCGTCCGTGCCCGCATGCGTGGCGGACGCCTTGTAATCGGCGAACAGGCTGCCGAAATCCAACAGTCGCGTCACACTGCTGGTTTCGGCATCGAGTTTGACGACTTGGTCCTGCACGGCGTTGTCGTCGCGGCCCAGTTCGGTGGTGAGCAGCACGATGTCGCCTTTGGCATCCGACGTGCGGCCTGAGGATGGTTGCGTGGCGGCGAAAGCGGTTTCATGGTCGGCGACCCCCGGAACATAACTCAAAGCAACAATGATGACAATCACTATGATTGCCGATGAAACTCAGAGCAAACCGGAAAAACTGCTATATGAATCAGGAAAGAAACTTGAATTTTTACTGGATGTAGCTTATGTCGGACGTCAACCCAACATGAACCAGGACTGCACGTCGAGATAGAGGGCGGGATTGTTGCGCAACATCTCATCGTCACGCCCGGGCAGGAACAACGACATCAGCGCGACAACCAGCGTGAACAGCAGCAGCGCGAGGAATCCGGCACGACATACCCAACGCAGACGCGGCTTGCCGCAATCAAGCACGATCAGCAACGAAGGCAACGCGGCCAAGGCAAACAGCCATCCGAAATCGGCGATGTACCGCCATCCCAAACCGGCCATGCGGGAGTCAAGCACCACAAGCAGCAATCCCAATGCCAGGCTGGATGTCAACAACAGCCATGTGTTCGTGCGCCCGGCCTTGCGCATACGCCGGTAGAGGAACGGGCAGGCCAGCGCGGCCAACGTCAACGGAGCTATCGTGAATAAGCCGCCAGGCATTGCCTCGGTAAATCCCCAAGTGGGAAGAGGCGCCGGACTGACGGCGAGGAACGGAAACGCATCCGTGAACCGCAACGGCAGGAACAGGTAATATGAGACGGTCAGCGCAAGATTCGACAATGGCTGCCGATAACTGGTCATATCCGTGACCGTCATCTGATATGAGGTGCCGAAGTCGAGCGGTGATCCGAACCGGACCACGTTGTACGCCAGCAGAGGAACGATCACAATCAACGCGGGAAGCAATGCGGCCAACGGCGCGCGCATCAGACGCCAGACCGACATATGGGGAATGGAGGAATCATTGGAGGCGTGACGGAAAATCGACTGAATCTGCGGCCAGAATATTACGAAAGCCAGCAACGCCACGAGAATGAACTGCGGACGGCACCCCAGATTGGCCGCAATGCACATCGAGCCTGCAGCCAGATGGGGCAACGACAACGACTGCGTGCCATCAACCTCACGAATCCGATCGCCTGACGCCGGCACCCGCTTGGCGGCGCCCAACCACAGCCACAATCCCAACACGCTCAGAAACAGGGAGGCGGCGATCGGCACCGAATAGAAATTCGTCCGATACCACAGATACAAACCATTGGAAGCCAACAGCATGAACACGCACAGCATACTGACCGCAGCCAACGGCGCATTCGGACGAATTCGGGATATCACACGAATCACCAGCAGACATCCGAATACCAGAAAACCAAGCATCAGCAGCGGCACGGCCGCACCGCAGGGCATCATCAGCCCGCCATCGACGAACAACGATGTGACCGCCCGATACGGCAGGAACAACAACAACGCGGGAACCACACCGAAATACGAATACCAGTGCCCCTGATAGAACGCGTAATCCCAATACACTGGGCTTACGCCATCGGCAAGCATCCGCTGCCGGGTGGCCACATCATACGGATCCGCCGCGTCACGCAACGCATCCGGCACATCCAAATCCAACCACGCGTGACCATCAAGCAGCGCCCTTGCCACGTAATCGTACTGGTCGAAATCATACGTGTACGTGCCTTTCGTATGGAAGCTCAACGGAGCCGCCTCCACCAGCTGCCACACCACAACGGCACAAGTGACCACAACAGGCACCGCCAGCAGCGCCCCCAGCCACGCACGCTGCCTCACACTCGTCGTATCCAACGGCATCCGCCACAACCGCGAACCAGGCCTCCACACCAGTACCATCGCCAACACGGCCACCATCACGCCGATACGCAACGGATTCAACGCGAACGGTACACGCACATTCGCACGCACCGCATCAAACGGAATCAGCGAACCCTTCGGCTCGACAATCCGCACGCACACCGAACCACCGGCAGCCGCCGCATGCACATACAGCGAACGTGGCGAAGACAGCGACACCGAACTGACCGTACCGGCCCTGCGATTGACATCAGGACGGACGCGAACCGTGCGCAACACCTGCTCCGATTGTCTGGCTGCCTTATCCAACGCCTTCGAAGACACCGGGTCCATACGAACATATTCCGACGAGCCATCCGCATCGACCTGCATATATGCCTGCGTCGGATCGGTGACCTTCAACAACCCCTCGTCAGTACGTTCGAGCCCAGGACCCAGCACGTTGTACGCGGCGGCGGAATCACCCGATGCGGCCAAGGAACGCCAAAACGGCATATTGCACAACACGCACTCGACCGCCACCATCACCGCGAAAGCGACTACAATGGCTGCGCACATACGACGACGTGCCTGAAAACGCTGCTTCGAAAAAGTCACGTCATTATTCTAATAGCTTCATGTCGCGTTGGATTGAAAGAATGGCACACATGTCTCACCGCACACCATCAGACCCGGCCAGCCAACCGGAACATAACCGGACCATGCTCGAACGCGTCAGGCAAAATGTGCGGCGACTCGTCAACCAGGCCACGCCGCGCCGCATCCACGCCAACCCCTTCGGCAAGGCGCTTGACAAGCCCGACGACATCGTCGACGAACTGACCCGCAACGCCATCCGGCTTAATCCGCTCATCAAACGACACGTCATCGACGGATTCGAAGGCGTGCCCGGAGGATTCCGCCTCGGATGGGCCCAACTGCCGCAGACCCACGGCCATGCCTTCTCCATCGGATTGTTCACCGACAGCGACCACTTCGCCCAAATCGCGCTCGCGGACGGCAAAGCGCGTGTCTTCGCCGGCACCGATCCGGACATGGACACGCAGGAACTCGAACCGCGGTTCGTCTTCGTCAAAGAGGAAACCCTTACGTTGGCGGACGGTCTAAGACTCGGCCATGCGGCCAGCCGCAATCCGAAAACGGTGCGCGCCACGCAAGGCGGCGTCGTGGGACGCATGCCGGGCGGTCGCATGATGTGGCTCGCCTCATGGCTCAAAACCGGCAACCGATACACGCTTGAGCAAATGCGCGCCAACCTGCCAGCGAATATGCGGTTCGACCTCGAATACCGGGACGCCATCACCATCGCCTTCTTCGCCGCCTACATGCTTCCACAGATGAACGGCCTGCTCGTCGGCTTCGGTTCCGGCAACATTTTCCGCAGGCTCAACCGCGAAGCGCCCATAGGCGCCATCCGACGGTCCATCAGAGACACCATGAGCGCCCGGTCGCATGGCATGCGCGCCTCCGGCCTGGAAGACTACTTCGCCGATCTGATGCGCGAAGCCCACGCGCTCGATACCGATCAAGGGCTCGAAGCTGTGCACGGAGCGGAACCGCTGCGCCTGTACACATCCAGCTATTCCGGATGCTACTTCTTCGCATGGGATTCCTCCCTGCCGTTCTCGGCAGTGCTGTGCGCCCTCAACATCGAGGGCAACCTCAACCGCTTCGCCGCCGTCAGCTCATGGCTGGAACGTAACGCACGCATCGGCGCTCTCCCCACGGAGGACACGGTGACGCGTGCCGAAGCCGCGCAGATCGACTTCGCCCTGCTGGAGAATCCGGCGCTGATCGCGTTGAAACCGGACGACCGGTTCGGCGCGATCCTCGACCCGAACCGGGAAGACGGCATCCAGGCCGCCAGCCGACTGGCGGATATCGCGGCCGACTTCCGGCGTGAAGTCGCCGAATCAACCAAGGACAACGTGTTGGAAGGCGATTTCGGCGCCGACGGAGGTTCCGAATGGGTGTACCGGCAGACCATGTCCCGTCTGCTGCGCAGCCTGCGTCTGCCATACCGTTTCGACGTTGACTTCCGGTGCGACCTCAGCGACGGCGAAGTCGCAATCGGCTTCACTTCTGCTGGAGTGTCCATGATGCCGTTCACCCGATACGACGTATCGCGCCGCGCGTGGATCGACCTGACCGACGTCGAACGCACGCGTATGAGCGTCGATTACAATCTGCGCGTCGGACTCATGATGGCCGCGCTGAGCTTCGGAGCCGATCCGAATGTCAAACGCGTGTCGATGCACATCGATTCGATTGGTCTGGAAGAGGCCGTAGCCGAACAGGATTCCGCCATCAGCGAGTTGATGAGCGAGGCGTTAAGCGCCTTCGAACGCATCCGTACCGGAGACATGAGGCCATCCGGATCCAAAGCCGCTCCAAAGGACGGCGACTACCATGGCGATCCGGCTCGGCCCGTCACTCCGAGAACCACCGATATCTCATCCGAATCAATCGATTCCGACGATTCGGATGGCTCGGATAGCGTTGGCACTGGAGACGATACGGTGGACGGCCAGTTCGAAGACCTGATGAAAGACATCGACTTCGACGAAATGGCGTTCGCGGTACCGGACGGACGCGCCGATGATGACGACGCCTCCATGCGGGACGACGCCAGCGACAAAACGGAGTACGACACCTACCTCGATGATGATGACGACGATCCGATGGCGCAGCTGCGCAAAAACCCGACCGTACGCAACTTGGTGACCGTCACCTTCGCCCGCGACGAGTTCCTGAAGCGGCTCGACACTGACGGATTGGCCCATCCAACCGCCACATACCGCATGTTCGACGCCGAAATGGACGTGGACGGCAAAGGCGCGCTCAAACCCATCGATGCGGCCTTCGACCTTCGTGACAGCCGATTCTCACCGGCGGGGAGCCAAGAAGAACCCGAACTGTCCGACATTCGTTTTGATGACGGCACGGCGCAGTTGTTCGGCTGTGAGAACATGATGGGCCTGTCCATCCAGCGTGTCGACCTGTTGCAGCGCGCCGTGGGGGAGTTCCATCGTCTTGCGCAAAGCGACGGACTCGAATCGGTGGCCAAAGCCAAACAGGCCATGGACATCATCAATTCCATATCCGATCCGGAATTGACCGAATTGGCACCGCAGGTCACCAGCGCGCTGATCGACGGCGAAGACACGCCCGACTTCTCATTCGAACTGGCGCAATCCCTCGATGACGAACGTCTGAAGGCACGAGACATGCTGTTTTCCGGAGACGTCGAGCGGGCCATCGAATCCGCCCAGTCCACACTCGAACGCATGGACCGGATCTTCGCTGAAAATCCGGGCGTGCCGCGGTACTTCAATTCATATGCGGAACGCGTCATCTACAACCGCATGTTCGCCACCGAAGGCGAAAGAACGGTGCTCATTCCCGACAACCTGTTCTACATGCATATGGAGCTTGCCGACCTGCTCGCCCAAGTCAAAGGCGTCGATGCCGCGCTGCCGCATCTGAACGCCATGGTGCGTTACGCCCCCGCATACCCGCTGTCGCACCTCAAGCTCGCCGTGCAGCTGGGGCGTGCCGAGGACTGGGATCCGGCACGTGCGGCATGCCTCAACGCGCTGAACGTCGCGCTTGACCGGGAAGACGCCTCATTCTCCTACTATCGCCTCGCCTATGCGGAATGGATGTGCGACCACTTCGACCTTGCCGCCGCCTCATACATCATGAGCGAGGAGATCGCCCCCGGACGTATCGCCATGCTCGAAAGCGAACTGCAGGAACTGATCGGAAGAGCGCAATCGCAGTGCATTCCGGTGCCGACCAACGTGCAGGAAGCCATCCACGTGCTCGCCGACGCCGGACTGCCGGTATGGCCGAACACGCCGGTCGCGCCCCTGATGCACCAAGCGGCCCGCGTCTGCGTGGACAAAGGCATGTTCGTGCCCGCACGCACCCTGTCGGTGGCCGCGATGCGCATGGATTACGAAGACCATGACGGTGCCGACGTGGTGCAGGTGCAGTTCCTGCGCTCTCTGAACAACTAACAAAACGGTCGAACATTTGTGCGATAATCGGTGCTGGCGTGGACATCCGCGCGGCATGGCGGAAATGATGGGAAAGCGGTGACAATGACGAATCGTGATGATTCCGAACAGTTGGCATGGGATTTCGACGCGCCGGAGAGCGACGGTAGTTCCGCGGCCGTCGTGGCCGATGAGGGGCTGGCTTCGCTGACTCCGGGCAGCGAACGTTGGATTGCCGCGTTGCAGCCGACCGATGCCGACGCCATGCGCCTCGACAAGGTTGATGTGGCTTCGATGAGCGCCGAAGCCGCGGCCAGGCTGTGGGCGCGCGTGGCCGCATGGGTGGAATCAGACCAGATCGCATACTATATCGACGATGCCCCCGTCTCATCCGACGCGGCATATGACGCAAGATTGCGCTGCCTGCAATCGCTTGAGGCGCAGTTCCCATCACTTGACTCACCGCAGTCACCGACCCATCGCGTGGGCGGCACGTTCTCCAACGACTTCGCTTCCGTACGTCATCCATCGCGCATGATGAGCCTCGATGACGTGTTCTCCATCGAGGAGCTGCGCGAATGGTACGACGGCGTGCTCAGGGGATTGGATTGGCCCGAATCGAAGCCACTGCCCATGACCTGCGAGGTGAAAATCGACGGTCTTGCGCTGAACCTCATCTACCGCAACGGCGTGCTTGAACAGGGTCTGACCAGAGGCGATGGCGTGACCGGCGAGGACATCACTCTCAACGTGCGCACCATCTCCACCATTCCGCAGAACCTTGCCGGACCGGAGGAAGACATTCCCGAATTCGTGGAGATCCGCGGCGAAGTGTTCATGCGATGGGACGATTTCAACAAGCTGAACGCCGAGAACGAGGACGCCGGTCGCGCGCCATTCGCCAATCCCCGCAACGCGGCCGCAGGTAGCCTGAGACAGAAGGATCCGCGTATCACCGCAACCCGTCGCCTGAGCTTCTACGCGCACGGCATCGGATCGCTGCGTTGGGGTGCGGGGCACGCCGGCAACGGCCATGATGTGGTCAACGACCAATCCGAAGCCTACGAATTGTATAAGAAATGGGGTGTGCCCGTCTCTCCGCACAACCGTGAGGTCACGTCGTTCAAGGAAATCCTCGACATGATCGACTATTACGGCGAACACCGAGGCGACATCGAACACGCGCTTGACGGCATCGTCGTGAAGGTCGACGATTTGGGATTGCAGCGTTCCCTTGGCGCCACATCGCGTGCGCCGCGCTGGGCCATCGCCTACAAATATCCACCGGAAGAAGTCAATACCGAGCTGCTTGACATCACTGTGCAGGTGGGGCGCACCGGACGTGTGACTCCGGTGGCGGTGTTGAAACCCGTGTACGTGGCCGGTTCCACAGTATCCCGTACCACGCTGCACAACCCCTTTGAAGTGGAACGCAAAGGCGTGCTCATCGGCGACACCGTGGTGGTGCGCAAGGCGGGAGACGTGATTCCCGAGCTCGTCGGTCCGGTGCTGGAGCGACGCAAGGGACGCGAGGGCGAGCTCCGCCGGTTCGTGATGCCCACGCGTTGCCCGAGCTGCGGCGCGGAACTCGCTCCCGCCAAAGAGGGAGACAAAGATATACGCTGCCCGAACGTGGAATCCTGCCCGGCGCAGCTGACCGAGCGGATCATCAATCTGGCGTCCCGCAAGGCGTTCGATATCGAACATCTGGGCGACCAATCAGCCATTGCGCTGACGAATCCCGAAGAGGACAGGCCCGATTCCATCGACACGTATGCGCCGAACATCACCGAAATCGTGGTGAAACCCGGTGAGGAGCCTGAACCGTACGAGCCGGTGGCGGGACTGGAACTGCCGCCCATGCAGACACCTGTGCTGTCCAGCGAGGCCGGGCTGTTCTCGTTGACGTCCGCAGACCTCAAGGATGTGCGCGTCTGGCGCGAGGCCCCAATCATCGAAATCCACGAGACCGTCGGGTCAAACGGCAAGATCAAGAAAGTGCGCAAACGTGTGGGCGGATCCGGATTATGGCATCAGGTGCCCGCATTCTGGACCGCGCCTACCGCCGCCCGCAAACGCAAGGATGCCGACATCGACGAGACCGCGGAATATCCGCAATACGTGGTGCCGGATGACGCCGTGGTGATCCGCGAGGAAATCAAGGTATCCCGTGGAGGCGCGTCCAGCGTGCAGCCGGTGTACATTCGTCCGGCGGAAAACACCCGCAAGATGCTCGACGAAATGGACAAAGCCCGCCATGCCGACCTGTGGCGCGTTCTGGTGGCCCTGTCCATCCGCAGGCTCGGACCGCCCACCGCACGCACCATCGCCAGCGCGTTCGGTACGTTGGATGCCATCGAACATGCCAGCGTGGACGAATTGTCCCAAATCGACGGTATTGGTCCGGAAATTGCGGAATCCGTAGTCACATGGTTCACCGCGGCCCGTGAGCCGGGCAATTGGCGCGGTGCCGTGCTTGACGCATGGAAGGCCGCCGGCGTAGGAGTCGGACAAGCCCAAGCCAGCGGACTACCACAGACATTGGCAGGCAAAACGGTCGTGGTCACCGGCTCGTTGGAAGGATTCTCCCGCGATTCCGCCAAAGAGGCCATCGTTCTGCGCGGAGGCAAAGCCGCAGGATCCGTCAGCAAGAAAACCGATTGGGTCGTCGTAGGCGAGAATGCCGGCTCAAAAGCCGCAAAAGCCGAGGAACTGGGCATCCCCATGCTCAACGAAGACCAATTCAAACAGCTGCTCGACACAGGAACAGTTGAATAATCGCCACACCATCTGGCAAGCCGTGCCGCGAACCGCTACTGTGGTACGCGGCATAAGGAGGAAGCATGAGCGACGAGCGCACCATCGAAGCGCGCATCTACGAACGGCTAAGCAAAGTGATTGACCCCGAACTGGGCAGGTCCGTCACCGACTTGGGCATGATCGCAGCCATTGACGCCACGCCAGTGGCAGGCGAAACCAACACGTACGACGTACGGGTGTGGGTCGAACTGACCGTGGAAGGCTGTCCGCTGTCGCAGACCATCACCAACCAGATCAACGGCGCGGTCGCCTCCTATCCCGATGCCACGTTGATTCCCAGCATCGAAGTCGGCTCCATGAGCCAAGACAAACTCACCCAGCTGGTGGCCGGCCTCAAAGCGGAACGTAAACAGAACCCGTTCAACAAACCCGGCATCAAAACCCGCATCTTCGCCATCGGCTCCGGCAAAGGCGGCGTGGGCAAATCGTCTGTCACCGCCAATCTGGCAGCCACATTCGCGGCGCTCGGCTACGATACCGCCGCCATCGACGCCGACATCTACGGTTTCTCGCTGCCCAGGCTATTCGGCGTGCAATCACAGCCCACGAACCTCAACGGCATGCTCATGCCCGTCACCGCATGGGGTGTGAAACTGATCTCCATCGGCATGTTCGCCGGCGCGGACAGAGCCATCCTATGGCGTGGTCCAAGACTGCAACGCTCCTTGGAACAATTCCTATCCGACGTATGGTGGGGCGAGCCGGACGTATTGCTGCTCGACCTGGCGCCCGGCACCGGCGACATGGCGATTTCCGTGGCACAGGCACTGCCGAACGCCGAACTGGTGGTGGTCACCACACCGCAGCCATCCGCCTCCGACATCGCGGTACGATCCGGCCTGGTGGCATTGCAGGTGCCGATGAAAGTTCGCGGCGTCGTGGAGAACATGAGCTACTACGAGCACAAAGGCGAGAAGCTACGTATCTTCGGCGAAGGTGGCGGCGCACGCGTATCCGAACAGCTGACCCACAGCCTCGGCTATGAAGTGCCACTGCTCGCACAACTCCCATTGGAGCCTGAACTGCGCGAAACCGGCGAAGCAGGCCGGCCCGCAGTCCTAACCAAAGAGGGCGCGTTGCGGTCGGACGGTATCGGAGAAACATTCAAGAATCTTGCCGAATCGCTGATGAGACTGCCTCAATAAAATCACCATACGGTTGGAGCGTTCCTCCAAAACAACACATCGGAATGCGACTCAGCCACGGAATACGGAATCCGTTATGAGACAAAACCGACGTAAATCGTGGGTCCTGTGTAATATCAGGCGCAGACACGGGGGCCGAATGGCTGAGAGGAAGCAACCGCTTCAACCGTATGAACGTATACCGGGTAATGCCGGCGCACGGACGTCTCTCTATTTCCCGTGCCTTGACGAAAAGAGAAAGGCACATATCCCATGACTGAAGAAAACCAGTCTTCCGCAGTTCGCAAACACAACAACAAGTGGCGCGTGGTCGATATCGTCGTCGCAGCCATCATCGCCGTCGCATCCGGCGTGATCTTCTGGGGCTGGGACATCGTCTGCACCGCGCCGCTGGCCCTCTTCGAGGCGGTGACTCCAGGCTTCGAAGGCCTGCTTAACGCTTTCTGGCTGTTCGCAGGCCCTCTGGCCGCCATCATCGTGCGCAAGCCTGGAGCCGCACTGTTCGCGGAAACCCTCGCGGCCGCGCTCGAACTCACCATGGGCAACCAGTGGGGCGTCGGCGGCTCGCTGATCGTCGGCATCGTGCAGGGCCTCGGCGCCGAAATCGGTCTTGCCATCTTCGCCTATAAGAAGTGGGACCTGCTGTCCACCACGATCTCCGGCGCACTTGCAGGCGTCGGCTGCGGCCTGTACTACTGGCTTACCAATCCGGCTTGGAGCGCGCTACGCGTCAGCATCTACCTGATCGCCTCCGCCATTTCCGGCGCGGTGCTCGCCGGCGCGGTGATGTACCTCCTGCAGGTGGCCATCGCCAAGACCGGCGTGCTCGACCGCTTCGAATCCGGTCGTACGCAGGAACTGGTCTGATTGTCCGATGCAAGCAAATCCCGCATCACATCAAGGTGGTGCGGGATTTTCTTGTGATGGCGCATCGCATGACAACGGCATACGAAACAACAGCATGACAATCAGAAGAAAGAACGACGAATGACCACTGACGTTCAGAACACAACAGCGGCCGGCGTGACCGCACATGATTGGGGATGGAGACACGCCTCACGTAAGGATTTCGCGCTACGACACGTCGACTTCGACATCAAACCGGGGGAGCGGGTACTGTTGCTTGGCGCGTCCGGCGCAGGCAAATCAACCCTGATGTCCGGTTTGGCTGGCGTGCTCGGTGGAGATGACGAAGGCGAGCAGGAAGGCGAGCTGCTCATCGACGGCGTCGACGCCAGACAAGCGCGCGGACGTTGCGGGCTGGTGCTTCAGGACCCGGACTCGCAGACGATTCTCGAACGTGCCGGAGACGACACCGCATTCGGCTGCGAGAACCTGAACCTGCCGAAAGATGAAATCTGGAACCGGGCACGAGCCGCCCTTGACATCGTCGGGCTTGACTACATGGCGTTCGACCGCTCCACACGAGGACTTTCCGGCGGGCAACGTCAGCGCCTCGCCTTGGCGGGCGTGCTGGCCATGCACCCTGGCCTGCTGCTGCTTGACGAACCGACCGCCAACCTTGACCCGGACGGTGTCAAGGAAGTGCACGACGCTGTCCGCCACGTCCTCGAACAAACCCATGAGACGCTGGTTGTGGTGGAACATCATATCGACGTGTGGCTCGACCTGGTCGACCGCGTCATCGTGCTGGGCAAACCCGAAGCCGATTCGAACGTCGGCGGCGTAATCGCCGACGGCACTCCAGACGAAGTGTTCGGCCACATGGGTCAGGTGCTTGCCGACGGCGGTGCGTGGGTGCCGGGCCGCACCATCGAAAGCCACGCGCCCAAACCGGAACAAATCCGGCAACCGCAGGACGTCGTGCTTTACACGCGGGATCTGAGCTTCGGCTATGATTTCCCGCTCGGCGAGCATATCGACCTCGAATTCCATTCCGGTGAGGTGACCGCGTTGACCGGCAGAAACGGCGTGGGCAAATCCACACTTGGACTCACTCTCGCAGGACTGCTCAAACCGATGGCAGGACGTGTATGCATGGCGGACGATCTGGTACCTCCCCATCGCGAAAACAATGTGATCACATGGAAAAGCCGCGACTTGCTGGGACGTATCGGCATGGTGTTCCAAGAGCCGGAACACCAGTTCGCCGCATCCACCGTGCGAGACGAGGTGGCCATCGGCCCCAAATCCATGGGCAAAACCGACGAGGAGGCGTATTCCATCGCCGACAGGCTGTTGGAACGCCTGAATCTTTCCCGCTTCGCCAAAGCGAATCCATTCACCCTATCGGGCGGTGAGAAAAGAAGACTGTCCGTGGCGTCCATGCTGGCTGCCGCGCCAAGAGTGCTGGTCATGGACGAGCCGACATTCGGACAGGATTTCACCACGTGGACCAGCATGGTCCAATTGATCGCCGGTGCGCGCGACCAAGGTTGCGCGGTCATCATGATTACGCACGATGAGCCGCTCATCGAAGCGCTGGGCGCACGCCGTATTTTGGTCAGAGAGGGGGAGTGACATGCTCGAAACCAACAAAAACAGTGGGCGCGACGGCAATGAAAAGCTCGAAACCATTACCGTGGTGCCACACAAGGAACGTCGTAACGAAACGAAGCCGGCGTCACCGTCATGGTTCGTGGCGAAAATCAACCCGGTAAGCCGTTTCATCGGTGCGTTGATCCTGTGCATTCCGATGTTCTTCACCCTCGATGTCGTTTCGGCATCCGTGGCGTTTGGTTTGGAAATGCTATTGTTATGGATCGGCGGAGTGGCTCCTTGGACGGTCTTGCGCAAGACATGGCCGGTATGGATAGCGGCCACAGGCAGCTTCGTTTCCGTGGCGTTGTACGGCAAGACATCCGGCACGGTGCTGGCCAATCTGGGCGGCATCATCGTCATCTCCCAAGGATCGCTCTATCTGGCGTTGGCCACATTCCTACGTGTCGCCGCAATCGCCGTGCCGGGTGTGATTCTGGCTTTGGGACTCGACCCGACCGATCTGGCCGACGGACTCGTGCAGATTCTGCGCCTGCCGCAACGTTTCGTATACGGCGGCCTTGCCGGCATGCGCATGTTCACGCTGCTGCAGGACGATTGGCGTGCACTCGGCCAGTCACGCCGCTCGCGTGGCCTCGGCGACGGCAGCACCATCAAACGCGTCTTCTCGCAGGCATTCAGTCTGCTCGTCGTATCCATCCGACGTGGAACGAAGCTCGCCACCGCCATGGAAGCGCGCGGATTCGGATCCGACGCGCCACGAAGCCAAGCGCGCGAATCGAAACTGCATGCGGTCGACTGGCTGTTCTACGCCATCTGCATCGCGGTGCCGGCAATCGCGTTGGCCACCGCATACTACACCGGCTACTGGCATTGGGCGTTCAGCAACGTGTCCAACTAATGGATGATGATTCCCCAATCGGCAGCTAAATGATAAAGCTCTCTGTCATACGTTCCAATCGGAATCGTATGACAGAGAGCTTTATTCTATTTCGGCAAGCCTTACACGGCTTCTTACTTGGCGAGCTTATCCAGCAGCAACGCTTCGGTGATGACGTTGTTCTTCAACGCCGGCAGGCTGATGGACTCGTTCGGGCTATGCGCGTTGGCCTTCGGATCCTCCGGACCGGTGACCAGCACCTGCGCCTTCGGGAAGATGCGCTGCAATTCCGGAATGAACGGGATGGAACCACCCTCGCCCTTGTTGACCGGAGCCACACCGAACGCTTCCTCCATGGCGTCCATGGCGTCCTTGGTGGCCTCAGCGTTCGGATCCATGGCCCAGCCCATGCCGTTGTCGAGCTTGTCGACCCACACTTCGGCACCGAACGGCGCATGCTCCACCATGAACTTGGCCAACGCCTCCTGGGCCTCTTCCGGGCGCTGGTTCGGCGCGGTGCGCAAGCTCAGACGGAACGTGGTTTCAGGAGAGATGACGTTGAAGGATCCTTCCACCGGATGCGCGTCGAACCCGATGACGGTGACGCTGGGCTTCGTCCACAGACGCGCGGCGAGCGAACCGGTGCCGGCAAGACGATACGATTCGACGATGCCCGCGTCGGCACGCACAGTCGCCTCGTCCATATCACGCTGCAGGCCGCCAACCGGTTCCTCGGACGCAACGCCCGGCACGGCCAAATCGCCATTGGCGTCGTACATGGAGGAAATCAACATCGCAGCCAGCGTGTTCGCGTCAAGAATCGGGCCGCCATACTGGCCGGAATGCACCGGATGTTCCAACGCCTTGACATGCACATCAATATCGGTGTTGCCACGCAGCGACGTGGTCAGCGACGGAATCTCAGCGGACCAGTTGCCCGAATCGGCCACAATGATCACATCGGAAGCGAACTCGTCCCGGTGCTCTTCGATGAACGGAATGAAGCTCGGAGAACCCATCTCCTCCTCACCTTCGATGAACACCTTGATGTTCACCTTCAGATCGTCTCCAAGCGCTTTCAGCGCACCGGAATGAATGGCGATTCCACCGCCGTCGTCCGCGGCTCCGCGGCCGTACAGACGCGTGTCGATTTCAGTGCCGACGAACGGGTCGGTGTTCCATACGCTCGGATCCGGCACCGGCTGCACGTCATGGTGCGCGTACAGCAGCACCGTCGGCGCATCCTCGCTGACGTTTTTGGAACCGATGACTTCCCAAGCGCCCGGCGTGCCGTCGGGGTTGTGCGACTGCACCACCTTCGTATCGACGCCGACCTCGCGCAGCAGGTCCGCCACGAATTGCGCGGAACGCTTCATATGATCGGCGGTGATGCCTTTCGCGGAAATCGACTGCAAGGCGATCTTCTGGTTCAACACGTCGACGATGCGGTTGAAATCCGACTCGACGCGCGTGCGGATCTCTTCGGCTCCTAAAGCTGTCATAATCCTTGATGCTCCCTATATATGCGTGTGTATTACGCGGATTGAATATCGTGTGACGAATGTCCATTGTATCCGTTCTTTGCAGACCGTCCGACCGCAGCTTGAATCGCAACGCAGACGGCACCGCGGGCGGCATCGAGCGTCGATACGTCACCTTACGCTCTATAGGCATGAGTTTGTTTACCAAGAAGGAAGAACCGGCGCAGGAGAACGTCGAGAGCAAGGCTGCACAGCCGACCTCCGGCAAGGGCCGTCCGACCCCGAAGCGCAAGGACGCCCAGGCGCAGAATCTCCGTCCGCTGGTCCCCAAGGATCGCGACGCCAGCCGTAAGGCGGCCAAGGCCCGCATCCGCGAACGTGAGAACGCCGAATACGATGCCATGCAAAGTGGCGACATCAACCACATGCCGAAGTCGGAACGTCTGCCGTGGCGCATCTACATCCGTGACTACGTCGATGCCCGCTTCAATCTGGGCGAGTTCTTCATCCCGGTCGCGTTCATAATCCTGATCGGATCCATGGTCGTCACCTACAAGTGGCCTGCATTGGCGTTGCCGCTCATGCTGATCATGTATGTCTACTTGTTCGCCGTGATTATCGACGTGGCGGTCATGTGGCACAAGCTCAAGAAGAAGCTCATCGAGAAATTCGGTGAGCAGTCCGTGGCCAAGGGCATGCGTTCCGGTTCCTATGCGTGGAGCCGTGCCATCCAGATTCGCCGTTGGAGGCTTCCGAAGCCTCGTTACCCGAAGCGTGGACACTGGCCGGAGTGATCGGTATCGAGAACCGCCGGTGATTTTTCAAGCCGTCAGCGAACAACTGACGGCTTTTCCATTACCATGGAAAACGATTGCTCGCATCGAACAAAAGCTCACTTCACGTGCGTGCAAACGAATCAATGAGGAACGAATTGGGATTCAATATGGTTCAACAGCATTTCGACATCGCTATCATCGGAGCCGGCCCCGGCGGTTACTCTACGGCACTGCGTGCCGCGGAACTCGACAAATCGGTGGCGTTGATCGAACGTGACGGTACGCTCGGTGGCACATGCCTCAACCGCGGATGCATCCCATCGAAGGCATTGTTGACCGCCGTGCATAGCGTCGAAACCATCCATAACGCCGAACGCATGGGCATCAACGCCACGCTGCAGAGCATCGATTTCGGCAGATTACGTGATTTCCGCGTCTCCACCGTGGAAACGATGACGAAAGGGCTGACGGGCCTGCTGGCGCATCGCGGCGTCACCGTATTCCGCGGTTGCGCGGCATTGCAGAACGCGCATACAGTACGTGTCACGCCGGCTGAGGGGGAGACGCAGGTATCGCGGTCCGTGGAAGCCGGCGTGTTCGAACCGGTTGAAACGGAACTTGCGATCGATGCCGACGACGTCGTGTTGGCAACCGGATCGCGTCCGCTTGCGTTGCCTGGAAATCCGTTCGCCGGCGCGCTGATCGATTCCACCCAGGCGTTGGAGCTGAATACCTTGCCCTCCAGCGCGGTGATTATCGGTGCGGGTGCGGTGGCATTGGAATTCGCGTCGCTGTGGAATGCCGCCGGTTGCGAAGTGACACTGCTGATTCGTAAGGACCGCGTGCTGTCCACATGGGAACGCCGTGCTTCGATGACGCTGACACGTGAGCTGAAACGCAGGGGAGTGAACGTGATCGCACGCACCGCGGTGGACCGTGTCGACACTGGCGCGAACCTAGGGGCCACTGTGCACTATCGGCAGGGCGATTCCGATGAGGACCGCACCGCTTACGGCGAAGTGGTGCTTGCCGCCATCGGACGTGTGCCCAATACCGACGCCGACTGGTTCCGCTCCAGCGGCCTGAAGCTCGACGAACGAGGATACGTGACCGTCGACGGATACGGACGGACGAACCTTGATGGCGTGTGGGCGCTGGGAGACATCACTCCAGGTCATGCGCTGGCCCACCGCGCCTTTGAACAAGGCATCACCATCGCTGAGAAAATCGCCGGAGCCGATCCAAAACCCGTGCTTGACGACACCGTGCCACAGGTGGTGTTCTCTTTCCCCGAAGCAGCAAGCGTCGGATTGACGCTCGACCAGGCAAAAGCGCGCGAAGACGTGGTCGAGCCGAAGGAGACGGCATACCCGATGCTGTCCAACGCGCGCATGCTGATGAGCGGGGAAGGCGGATCGATGACCGTCGTCAGCGGTGCGTTTGCGAACAATCCTGATATGCAGGTGGTGTTGGGCGTGCACATCGTCAGCCCAATCGCCAGTGATTTGATAGCGGAAGCCGAACAGTTGGTCGGCAACCGTGTCCCGCTTGCCGATGCGGCACGGCTCATCCACCCGCATCCCACGTTCAGCGAGACGCTCGGTGAGGCGTTGCTGAAAGCGGACGGACGCCCGCTGCATACGAGATAGGCGGAGTAGAATAGCGCAGTCGCACCATAAATGGCATGGTTCCTGATAAACTATCGTCCCAGTGTGTGTAACCGAACCGTCAAGCGAGGAAGTCGATGGCAGATAAAGCAGAGAAAAAGAAGCAGAAGAAGCAAGGCACCATCAGCCAGATCATCCAGATCTTCAAATACACCCAAGCTGAGGATAAGGCGCTTCCGTGGCTGTGCGGTGGCGTGTTCGTGGCACCGATTATCGTGTTCGTCGTACTGGGCGTCATATTCAAGTGGCATGTGTTCAGCTGGATCCTGTTCATGATTCTTGCCGTCATGCTGGGCGTGCTGTTCGCCACCATGATGCTCACCAAGCGTGCCGACAAGGTCGGCTACGCCAAGATCGAAGGTCGTCCCGGTGCCGCAGTAAGCGTGCTCGGCAACATCAGCAAGGCCGGCTTCAACTTCCCCCAGGAACCGGTGTGGATTGACCCGAAGACCAAGGACGCCATCTGGCGCGGTACCGGTTACAACGGCATCTATCTGCTGGGCGAAGGCGATTACAATCGCGTCAAGCGAGCCATGGATCGTCAGGAGCAGCGCATCAAGGGCGTGACCGCCGGCTCCGAAATCCCGGTCTACCGTATGTACGTCGGCACCGGCGCAAACCAGACCCGCCTCAAGGACGTGCGCAAGACGCTGCTCAAGTTCAAGAGCTACCAGCCGACCCATCACAAGAACAAGCTGATGGCCGCCATCCATCCGAGGACTCGTTTCGTGCTCACCAAGACCGAGCTCACGGTGCTCAACGAGCGTCTGCGTACCCTGCAGCTGAAGAACGGCATGAGCGTGCCGAAGGGCGTCGACCCGATGCATCCGCAGCGCGTGAGCCGTCGCGCCATGCGCGGCCGCTGACGGTGGAATCGCATTATTCCGTTGAAAAAGCTCCAATCGCGTCGTGCGATTGGAGCTTTTCCTATATTCGAAGCCATACGTGTCCATTAATTGACACGCCGCTGAAGGGCGTGACGCGACCGTTCGTAACACTTGAATCCCCATTTTTCGCGAAATCGCACTTCGAATATGTCATTACGAAACATTCTCGTAACCCAAATGGCGAGTGAGCGAAACTCGCGACCATAGACTAATAGCCTGTAAGTAACTTATTCGAAAGGAGCGGTCCCGTGACTGCACTTGAAACCAAGGCTGATGCTGAGGCCCTTATCAACAAGGAAGGCATTGAGTATGTCTCCGTTCGCTTCACCGATCTGATCGGTGTTCAGCAGCACTTCACCGTGCCGGCAAGCGAATTCCTGAAGGACGCCTTCACCGACGGCATGCCGTTCGATGGCTCCTCCGTGGAAGGCTTCCAGGCCATCAACGAGTCCGATATGAAGCTGGTGCCGGACGTTTCCACCGCATTCATCGATCCGTTCCGCAAGCACAAGACCCTCGACGTGGCATTCTCCATCGTCGACCCGCTGACCGACGAGCCGTACTCCCGCGACCCGCGTCAGG
>OGOT01000301.1_pt1 | contig 48416 bp, 38 predicted proteins | sample 1552791 | NCBI WGS metagenome assembly OGOT01 (sample SAMEA2580160, study PRJEB22360) | human gut metagenome | biome: human gut; feature: human-associated habitat; material: faeces | place: Denmark | collected 2008/2010
CATCAAAGTAATGGAACATCTTCGTAATTCCTGCCAACCAATCTTCTCTGGTTTGACCGTTTGTGGCAGTGCAGAAGATCAATCCGCTGTAGCAAAGTACTCCGACGAAGATCTGTGCTGTTTGTACCGATCCGTCGTTCTTGTTTTTCCAGCACACTCCATCCCCGCTGTAATCGATCATGCACATGTGGCCCGGAGTAAAACTGTTCAGTAAACAGACATCTTGAAGTTCCTTGGAGGCTAGCTGTTTAGTTCGTTTTAACTCTCGGTAGAAAGTCGCTTTGCTAATAGGCTCGCAACCTTCCGGAACAGAGGCCAGATATTGCGAGTAGACGTTCTGGACCGTCATTTTCGGAGCCGAGGCCTTTACAAGAAGATCCTCGTAATCGGGCAAGAAGACGTTTTGACGAAACCAGCTGCGCGGCCGGAGTATTTCTTCGATGTCTTGCTCGGATAATGTCCGTAAATTTTCTGCAGTGAGATTGTTTTGCTTGGCTTTCTTGAGCCACTCATTGATCGTGGACGTGGGTGCAAGAAGCTTCTTCGAGATGGCAGAAGTCGTAACTCCTGCCTCCTTGAGGCGTATTGCCTCAATGACTGTTTCAGTTTTGTATTTCATAAAATTTCCTTTAAAAACTGTCAGTTGACAGCAAATAAAGGATAGTTCGCCCACGGAACTTTAAGAAGAAACAACGGAAGTCTTAGAAACGGAGCCAGGCGGCGGAGCCATTCTCAAACTTTTAACTTTGAGAAGAGTTAACGGCATTTTGAAATAAAACGGCGACGTTTTGAGATTTAACGACGGTCGTAAGATAAAGATTGACGTAACTCATAGAAAAAACAACAAAAATCTGAAATTCGTCAGCGGAAATTCTAGAGTCAGTCAAAGATACGAGGCCAAATGAAAAATCGTAGAAAAGCTGTCCAACCTTTTGAGATCAAAAAGCGGAAGATTGATATTTTCAGAAATTATGAAGCCTACGGTTTTGAGAAAAACCAACGGAAATTTGAGAATTTTTCTACATTAATTTCAAAAAAATCCAGACATATCGCCATTCTCTGTCCGTTAATTATCAAAATTAGATACGTACAGGCTCTATAATACGTACATCCTTTTTGGTACACAGAGGCTCTAAAACATGGAAAGAGTTTTTGCTTATTGCCGCGTTTCAACAAATGATCAGAATCCGGAAAATCAAAAACTGGAAATTCTTAATTCTGGTTTCAACATTGAGCCTAAAAGATTCGTCGAAGAAAAGATAAGCGGCTCTGTTTACGCCTCTAAACGACCGGAGTTCGTTAAACTTCTTGACCGCTTAGAAGAGGGAGACTCTCTAGTTGTCACAAAGCTAGATCGTCTCGGAAGGAATGCGCTTGACGTGAGACAAACCATAGATCTTTTGGCCGAAAGAGGAGTCAGGGTTCACTGTTTGGCCTTAGGATGCACCGACTTAACAAGCTCCTCTGGAAAGATGACGATGACAATCCTCAGTGCCGTAGCTGAGTTCGAGAGAGATTTGATAATTGAGAGGACACAGTCAGGATTGGGGAGAGCAAAAGCGGAAGGGAAGAAGCTAGGGCGACGTTTTTCTTTGAGTGATTCTCAACAACAAACCGTCATGATTGACCTAAATTCCGGGAAATCAGTGTCTGAAACAGCAAGGAAATTTAAGACTTCTAGACAAACAATTATCCGCATACGGACACTAAATCAATGTTAATAAGAAAATCTCTAAGAGCGAATCATTTTCCACATTCGCTAAGAATTTCAGATTCGGCCACAGAGATGAGAGTTAACCAAATTAATGCCCTTCTTGCGGAAAAATCTTAGATTTTTAATAGATCGACGGAGATGGGGCTAGTAACTAGGCCCTTCTCCGTCTTACTGATTCAAAAAGTATCCTGCCTTCTTGTGGATTTAATCTAAAGAAGGAGCGGAAATACTGTCAGGACAGAAGCCCTCGTCGAGCTCACGTTTCGTTTCAAATAACTTAAAAAAAGCATCCTCTTTGAAAAAATACCCCGAGCCATCCGCCTCTTTATCAAGAATTAATTGAAAGCCGTAATTCGCATAATTTTGCATTTTTTCCATGAGCATATCTACAGCTTTCCGCAGTTTTAGCTCCCCTTTATCCAACGCGATAAAGTCTATGTCTGTTTTAGCAATCAATGCTACAAACATGTATTTGCGCAAGATGCCATAATCTACTCGGCCGGAACTTTTTCCTCTTCTTCCGACATTTCCCCAGCTACTCAATTCCAAGCTAAAGTCGTGCCGTTGCAAGGGGTCGGAAGTTAATCTCTTTTCTTTGTTGGCATATAGGCCAAGAAAAAAAGCAATAATAAAAATTTCGTATCCCGCTCCGTATATTTTTCCTCTTTGTTCGGTGGATCCATCCGATCCAGTTCTGTAGTTGCAGAACTTATCAATGATGGTATCTTGAAACTTCTTGTCCCAAGAAGGTGTTCTTTTAGCCCACGCGTCGTATAACTTTTCCATATTAGACCTTCACCTCTTTTATTTCTGTCTGCACGGTAGACACATCCCCTTTAACAAAGTTTGGATTTTGTTGGATACGAATGACACTACAATTCAACCTTTCAATTCTTTCTAGATCGAGGGTTCCGTCAGGCTTGAGCAAATCTTTTGTCAAAATTACACACTGTTTCTGAAATTGAGTGACAATATTATAAAAATCACCCTCTTTCCCGGCACTGAAAGAAGAGGTTGGCGCATCAAAAACGAGAGGATAAACTTCGCCATTCTTGCTATTACTTAACTCTGAAATAGCAAATAAAACAGCCAAGTATTCAGAAGTTTTTTGGGCCGTATTAGCGAGCGGAATTTCTTCTCCAGTGTTACTTTGAAGTTGGATCTTTATTTCATCTGATCCTTCATTACGAATCAATTTTATGAAACCGTGAAAATCTTTTGTGTTTAAGGCATCGAAGTATTTATTCGCTTTTGCTTCCAATTTAGCCACAAATTGGCTTGCATTCTCTTCTCTCCCCTCCTTATAGGCAACTAGAAGGCTATTCAAAATATCACTAACTTTGGAGAGAAAAGCAACATGGGGGCTATTCAGCGCGAGACTGCTTAGTTTTGCATCAAGTGAGGATATATCACTCTCAAATTGATTTTTCTGTCTTTCCAGCTCCCCTATTTTCCCCTTTGCATCACCTATCCTCTCCGAAGAATCAAAAAATGCCCTCTGCGTAGGACCAAAAAACTTTTCTTCATCCGTAATATGGTTAACAATCAAAAGATTGTTGATCCTGGCATCCCAGTCCCCCAACTCTTTACGTTTTTCTTGGAGTTTTTTCCGATCCAAGTTCAGTTGACACATTCTTTCGTCAACTAAATGCATTTTTCGATTCAGCTCTGCTTGTTTTTCCCCTGTTAGATTTCTATAAATTGTATTAATTTCTCCGATATAGTCACAAGGGAACAGAGGCGGAAGCTTTGGTTCTTCTTTTGGTAATCCTGCCAAATATTCACGTAATTCTTTTAATCTATCGCACATATGTTGGTAGGCAGGAGAACCTTTTTTTGCCTCTCGTCCGCATATTTCACAGCGTTCCTCTGCAATCAACGTCTCGAGGGTAGAGACATCGGGAATTTGGATCGGTAATTTCGATTTAATTTCGTTCGATATCTTCACTTGGCTTTTAAGCTCTGCCTCCTCCCTCACTCTGTCTATTTCGAGGCTGCGCTTTTCTTTTGCCCAAAAGGAAACTTTGTCCTTGAACTTCTCAAAGATCCCATCGAAGTCTTTCAATATCCACAAATCATCAAGAAGCTTAATATTCGGAACGACATCCGTACGATGCATTAGAGTTGCGATTTCATCCAACACTCGATTTTTTTCGTCGTTTAACCCTTGATATTCCTTCCAGATGGCTTCATTTGCTTCCAGAGAGTCGAAAAGTTGCTTGGAAGCCTCTAGCTCTCCTCTTGCTCTTTCAAGTCTCTCCTCAACCCCAGCTTTTTCACTTTTTAATCTTTCTTTTTCTTCACTAATACTTTCAGCTTCTTTCTGGGTCTTATTACCTTTTTTAAGCTCATCCATTACCGCTTTGGAAGCCTTATTTGCCATAGCTTGAGCTGTCTTCATGTATTTATCTAATTGAGATATATCTGAAAGACGGCTCAAAAGCTCCCCTAACGCTTGTTTTTTGTTGAGAACATTTAACTCTGCCTCACCTTTAAATAAGCAGAACTCCTGAATTGATGGATTAAATATAGCCCCAATCAACTTAACCATATCCTCTTGAGTTCTCTCTCCTCTGAGATTTTCTTTGTAGGCTATTTGATTGGCCTTGTCAGGAACCTTCAAATTTCCTTGCTGTAAGGAGATAAAAAAATTCTTTTTTAGAAGGATATTTTGTCCCTGATGTTCACAAAGAAGCTCTACTCCAACTTCCCTTTGGACACCTTCTTCTAATTCCTTTACCAGCTTTTGAGAGATTCTTTTGGCTTGGGGAGCTGAGTTGGTAGTGTCAAGAAGCCACTGCAAGGCATCAAATACGGTTGTCTTTCCGTCACCATTGTTACCAATGATAAGAGTCAGGGAAGGGCCAAACTTAATTGTGTTTTCACCGTAAAAACTTCCGTAGTTTTTTAGTTTTAGTTCTTTCAACTCCATCTAGTCCTCCAAACTTTTAAGCGTGGTGATTAATTCGTTATAAATTAATTTATCGTCCTTATTCTCTGTAGTTCCCTTGATAAGAATGCTCAATGCCTTTATGTAAGGATTTTTACTAAAGAATAGAAGGTCATCTGGACCGTCATACTCGGCAAGCTCCTCGTCCGCCACGTGTTTCTTCATTTCTGGAGTTTTCAATAGCGCATTAACTACCATTTCTTCGTTTGTTAGGCTCACGTTATTCATTTTTTATGTCCATCTGAATGTTGTACCTTTCTAATAATGGAACAAGAGTGACAAGAATGCTATTTCTGTTTTCAGCTAGATTTGCAAACTCAAAAACCCTTCGTAGTTCACTTTCTACTAACCTCCTCTCTATGTCAGCATCCTCTCCTTCCAGAGATCCGGGGTCTACGAGCAAATCGTAGATGGTCGCCAATCTTTTCCCTTCACATTTCCTGAGTATCCTTCCCCTTCGTTGAATATATTGTCTCGGATTTCCTGTGCTTGCACAGAATATGGCGTTCTTTGCCTGCGGCACATCGATTCCTTCGTCCAAGCACTTCATCGAAGTTAGAACATTAATGGAGCCATCCGCGAAGCGCTTAATAATCTCGTCTCGATTTTTGGTTTCGCCGGTGAACTGACTTACGATAATTCCCTTGTCCAACTCTCTTATTGCACGTGTAAATTCATCAATCAAATGTTGGCTGCTCTCATTCTCACCTGAGTAACCTTCCGGAACGTAGACAAGGGTGTATTTAAGAGAACCTTGAGCGTTAAAAACTTCTCGAATAATCTCTTTGAAAACCTGCAATTTGTTATGTGCCTTGTGCAGGATTCTTTTTCTTTGAAGAAGAAGCATGTCCAACGCACTGTTTCCGCTTAAGCCTTCAAAATCCAACTTCGTCGAGATGTTCCATAACCTTGATATTTTCTTTGATATTTCTTTATATTTTTCTAATTCTTCGGCGGTCAGTGTAACTATCCTTGGGTAGTAAACATAAGGACACAGAATCCCATCTTCTATCGCTTTTTTCATTGAATATTCATATGTTGGATGGTCGAGGGCTCCAAAAAATTCTAAAAGTTGTTTCGTCACACTTTCTTGAAATTGTCTTTCTGGGGTAGCAGAAAGACCAAGTCTTCTAGCAAAAGGTATCCGAGGAAGCTTAAGGATAAGATTCTTAGCTCCCAGGCAATGTGCTTCGTCCGCCACAAATAACAAGCGTGAAAGATCATTTTTAGGAAATGAAATAAGCTCTCGGAACTTATCTTCTGTGCCAAATGATCGATAAAGGCAGAGAACAATGAAAGACGATTCGAGTCCACCTACCTCATAGGCTGAAAGCATTTTGTTTGTTTCAAGTTCATTTCTCCAGTTTGGATTATCCGAAACCTGTATTACATGTTGAAAATTAAAAGCCTTGCATTCCTTCTCCCACTGTTCAGCCAGTGTTTTAGTCGGGACTAAAATAATCGCCTTGTAACTTCCTTCTTTTTTGTAAACTTCCAATAATATATTCAGAGCAGTAATTGTCTTACCTGTCCCTGTTGCCATCTCAAAGAGTCCTTTTTGTCTATTGGCCTTCCAATTTTTAAATGCTTCTATTTGATAATCTCTCGGGCCGGAGATAAATGGAAAGCGGGGTTCTGACTCTAATTTGACTAGCGTTTTACGTGCTTTTTGCAAAGATCGCTTAACGTTGGGTGGCAAAGAATTTTCACTTTGGGCTTCGAACTCTATTTCTTGTTTTAATAGTTCCTTTAGCTCTTTAGGTGGAAAATATTCGAGAATCGATTCCTCAAGCTCATTAGCATCCATGGTAACAACAGATGGATCTTTTCCTTGAAAGGTGCGTTCAAAATCCTCTTCAATTGCCTGAATTCTTTTCAGATCGCTTCCTTCCCAGCTCGGGAACACTGACAAACTTTCTATGTTCTCCAGCATCGCATATCTAGTGAAATTACAGGAGCCCTCAAAAGCTATCTTATTGGTTCCATCCGAAAAAATTCCACACTTCGAATGACTAATGCCATTGCGATTATTGGGGCGGAGCACCTTTAGTTCTATTCTCTTCTTCGCTATTAAAAAACTTAAACACTCAAAAAAGTGTTTATCCCTTTTTGACAACGTAGCAGAGAGTTTTTTTATATCTCTGAGATCGAACCCAGATGAGCAAAAAAAACTGGACTCCTCACCTTTGAATGCTTCTTTGTCTTCGTCTGTAATGGCTGTGTTGATTAGGAGCTTCATATGGCCTTCGTTGAACAAGAAAACGGAAAAGCCATAGGAAAGAAGAGAAATAGCTGAGGACGAAAAAAAACCTAACATCAATTTGAATGATGTCGAAGAGCAAAGAGCTTCTGAAAAAAATTGAATCGGCTCGTGCTCAGACCCTGTTCTATACCGTAAAGAAGGAGGCAAGTCCAAAAAATCTTTCAGCATCTTTCTCTCTCATGGTCAAAGACCACCAACGTTTGCCTTTTGAAATTATCTTTTATTTTGTACATATAGAACAGCCCCCGTTACCCTCATCATCCCCATAAATCTCATCGTTATCAGTGAATAAAGGTAGTTCAGCCTGTAGGGCGTTTTTCTTTCTGTAGGAAGTTAAACGGGCTTTTCTCCTCTCATAATCCGCCTTTATCTCGACTATTCGTTTTGGCGAAGACAACTCCTTCAAAGATTCTCCCTGGGACCATGTAAAGGGAGAACCGTTATCCATGGCGGTCTTTTCATAATTCATCGCCTCCGCAAACTTGTCAGGGTGATGCTCAAGAAGATGGACCCATTCAATTTTTTGTTGAAAGAAACAGAAAGTACAACCAGAACGACTTCTCCATTCGTAATAGGATGGCAGTCCAATGCCGGCATTCTCTAAGATTCCTAAAACACCAGCTTTGTCGATTCCATCTTCGCGAAAAGGAACAATTACATGCACGTGAGCGTCCGATGTTTGCATGGGCGTTCTGTATTCTTCATCGGCACGGATTGCCACGTAACTGTAAACCTCATCTCCATTTTGTCTAAGCTCAGCTATCCACTCCTTCAGAGGTGCAAGCTTTAACATTCTGGTACACCACCTTGTTTGAGGAGAAGGAAGAAAGTTATTGTAAAGTTTTAAGTAATAATCAAAATCTTTGAAAGGGTTTAATAGCTTGATCGGTTTATTTAAAAAGCCTTCCAATCTTGCTAAGAATTCGTACACTTCCGGCAATTCTTTGCCAGTATCCGTAAAAAAATATTCAACATCTATCTCTGGATACTTTTCTTTCATGTACACGGCCAATGCTGCCGAATCCTTACCTCCGGATATTCCCAAAAGATGCCTCTCAGACATTATTTTTCTCCCTCCACTTGATTGATGGTATCTATCAGCACAGAGAGAGTTTCCTCTCTAGAGAGTCCCTCTAAAAGCTTGCCTATCTTAGAAGCCAACTCTACAGATTTAGGTGAGGGAGTCGAAGAAACATCGATAACCCATTCCTTCCTTCCAGAATCCCCCGCGCTGACAATTCCCAATAGTTTCCGAGAATTGTTTTGATTTTCACTTGAGGATAAGGCCTCCAAATGCCTAAATTTGAAAGACAACTCCGCGATAGCGGTTTTCGCCTTAAGAAGATCGAAGTCAGACCATCTACCTTTTTGCTTACCTGTTACGAAAGAAAGGAGGCTCTCGATTCCATGGACATTGGTCTTGTTAAGCGATGAAACAATGCCAATAAACCCTTCTAATCTGAAATCTCCAGAATGACCTTTTATGGCAGTCCCTCTTTGCTCTATTTCTGCCGCACTTAAAGCATCCAATTCCTTGAGCAAATACTCCTTTACCTCTCGATATAAGGAAGAGGACAACTCTTCTAACTCGTTAAAACGCTCGATAATTTTTTCTTCTACTTCTTTAGCGGTTCTTGCTCCAAGTATTGCCGGTAACTGATCAAACAAAAGATCAATCGGATCAGATGCTTTTAACACTTCCTCGCAGAATCTTTTGCTTTGACTAGAAGCCCGTGCAGTAGAAAGCGCCCACTTAGGCTGTAAAAACACTTTTCTTACCAGAGAACGAGCTACTGGCAAAGGACTGCTCTCAACTAATGTTTCATCTCCCTTTCGAAGATAGTCGAACAGAGCGTCAGTTATCTCAGAGTCTCTTTTTCCGCCGGAATAATTTTTCAGCTGAATGAGTTCCGGTCTAGCCAAAATGAGATCAATCAACTCAGGACTCACCTCTGCTTGATAAGTTTTTTCGAGGTAAAAAGTCAAGGTCTTCTTATTTAAACAATAGAAGAAAACCAACAGAATGGGCATTAATCCCTTTTTGATTCCAAATGGTTCTTTTGCCCATAAATCATAAAGGGCCGTTAGTTCCACAGGCGCTTTCCCAGACAAACATCCCTTTGTTAAGTTCCACAATTCGATCAAGGAGGAATTATTCTCTGGGAGACAAAATTTGTATGAGCCAGTGCCTGTCTGAACATATGCTCCCTTGGCCTCGAAGAGTGACAGGAAGATCATTGCTTCGGGAGGCATTCCCTCAAAACCTAAGTTCTCTGAGCCCTCTCTTGTCAACATATGTTGAATGAGGTTTTTCCGTGCTCGTTTAATATTGGGGGAGAGTTCGTCTCTATTTACGAGTTCATTGTTAAGTCTAAGAGAAAAGTTATATTTCTGATCACAAAGGTCACTCAATAGTTTATTGAGTGCAGTTGAGTTCTCAATAGTTTCGAATAACGTTCCGTCAATAAGCCAACGAGCGTCTTGGAAAGCCTTGCCAGTGAGACTGTTCAAACGGTCTTCTGCTGTATTGTATGTTGATTGAACTTCTAGGCGCGCAATTCGATCTCCTTCTAGAGCCGGGTCTTGAAGCATTCTATTAATTTTCTGCAACTCGACACTCATTGAAAGAATTTCCTTTCTATTCGAAGGAATGCCGACTAGATTTACACCGTTCTTGTATTCTTCGATATTCGCGCACAGTTCCTTCAGCTCTTGTTCAGAATCTGTCCCTAACCACAGGATGAGTTTGCCTATCGCCCCTTTCGAGTCAATTTTGAGTTCTCGTTGAAGACTTTCTTTATCTGCGATTCGGCATTGGAACCATCTCAAGCAACCGGTTTCGATATAGTTTCTTCTTGCGACCACTGTGGGCAAATTCAAAAGCTGGTTCACGGCAGAAGGAGAAATTTCCGCAATGCTCAGCTTTTCATAACTTTCATCAAAATCAAAATCGCTACCTTCGAATAATGAAAAGTAATCAGCGTGCCTCTTCTCAACGATGATCTTTTTCTTCTTTAAGATACTCAGTATCCGCAGTATCTCTTCATCCTGAAGCTCAGGCAATGATGCTCGGATAACTTGAAAGTTTGACCTAAGAGACGAGCCAGCAGAGAAAAGAAACAGCAAAGCTATTGTTTTAATAACTTTCGTACTATTTGGATCGTCTAACGCCTCTGTCCTTGCTATGCAATCTAATGCTACTGACCAATTTCGTCTCTCCGTAGGGTCAGAAGCAATAATTAGGCCGTAATTAGCTTCCAGATAAGTCCACAACTCAGTTGGGCCGTAGAGACTAGGCGAGTGCTCATTAGTCGAAGCCAAGAAATCCTGAAAACCAAATGGTTCCAGGGATGTCAGAAAATTGAAAACTGAGCGATTATTTTGCCAAAATCCTCTTTTCGATAAAGGACCTAAAAGCAGACTCACGATAGGGTTTAAAGGCCAAGTCTTTTGGAACGTTTTCGTTAATTTCTCTCTATCGATTTTCCTAAGAGACGCCAAATAACTGACAGTAATTTGGATCGACTTATCCGAGTACTCTCGATTTCCTTTGCTTGGCGAAATAGTCTTAAGAGCCGAAGATAACATCCTCAATGTTTCTTCAGAATGAGAAACTAAAGGAGTATCAAGGAAACGCCCCTGGACCTTTTGCCATTCTAATTTTTGGTACTCTGCTGAAAATTGAGCATAGGCAGTGAAGTTCTGATGAAGGATTCCAATAAATATTATTTTTGAACCTTCACAATTGATTGCCTCCGCAAGATTTTGTAATGCGGCACAATTGTCGAATTGATCTTGAGATAAATACCTCCCGAGCTCGTCGACAATAACCAGTTTATTTTTCTCACTTGACTGATTAAAGTCCTTAATATTTTCAGATAGAGAGCTTGCTCGCGACCCAAATAACTCATTATTTAAATCGTCAGCAATGGACCCGCGCTTACCTACCAGGACGTGAACGTCGTAAGCTTTATCAGAGAAGACTTTCTTAATGTCTTGATATTCGGAATAATCTCGCAGTTTAGACAATGCTCTCTCTTTGATCTCTTCTTGGGGTGAAGATAGACAACAGATATAAAATCCCAGAGCTGACTTTCCTGTTCCAAATGCTCCGGTAATAGTAAAGGCCCTCTGGTTTGTTCGTAATACGTGTTCCGAAATAGTATTTAGAACGCTTACGCAAGAAGGAAGCAGTTGATAGCCTTCTAAAGAATGCTCCGAGGAAAACAAAGACGCATTAATGCTTACTGATCTCTGGAATCTACGCTCAATTTCGACTAATGATTTTAAATTCGACATTTTCATTCTCTAAACGCCTTGACCAGCATTGATTTTTTCAGGCCCTCAAAATCCAGAACTGACCTTTTTGAAATCAAATTTTTAATTCCTAATTGGTCTGACCAAACCAGTTCTCCGGAGGTAAGTTCTTCAAACTCCTCTAACCTATTATTGAGGTCTTGCTCCGTAAGCTTAAAGACTCGCCCCGGACTATCCTGAGCAAAAGAAATCTGAAACCAATCTAGGGTTTTCGACGGACTGATCTTATTCAGCCGTTCCCAATGATCGAGGACCGCCCAGACAAACAAAGAAGTAGGAAGAGTCGATCGTCTTCCACGTGAAATTTCGAAATTAGCATTCTCTCTTGAAGCAATTAATCCGAGGCACCCAAAAAAAGAATCGACTTTATCTTCGTAATTTTCTTTTTTTGAATTGCTACCTAGGCAGTACGAACGGAATATGACCTCCACGTCTCTTTTAATGGTATTCGACGTAACACTAATGTTATTTTCGTCAGAGAAAGCGATTAGTCTCTTTTGCAGTACTTCTCGGTTGACTTCTTGATCGTTATAAACGTTAAATAAATACCAAAGTGCCGTGAACTTATTTGCTTGACAGCTCAAGTTCCAATGTGCGAGCCACGCAGTGGCGTAACTTTCTCCATAAGGATCAAGAGGTGTTATACCAACGTCTTTTGATGAGCTTGAAGACCCAAAAATCATGTTCGCCAATTCCGAGGGATAAACACGACCTTCCCTGTACTCGAGGAAATTTGTTTGAAGGCCCCACCATTTCATTGATGAAACCATATTCTTTCCCACTCCCAAGTCAACCATGGCCTGAGGATCGTTGAAGGGCGGGACCTTTCCTTGGCTAATCGCTTCATTGCAAAAGGCAACCACTTTATACATCCAATTTTGTCTTAGAGAAAAAGTCTCATGCCCCGAAAATTGGAAATCTTTTCTCTTATTAGTAGTCATTTCTAGCTCTGGTTAATTGTTCCAGTTATTTTAACTGAGCTGTTTTCCCTTGAGCTGACCTTAGTGTTCTTCAGTTGTTGAATTGTATTTGTCCTAATCAAGAGCGTATCAAGAGTATTGACAATCTATTTAGGCAAACAAACGTTCAAAATTTCTACATTCTCATACGTACATTCATAACAGTAAAAATCCTTTATTAGAGGGTAATCTTTTATAATAACTCTACTAAATTCACCTACGAGGATCTCTTGCCTGTCTCAACGTTCATCCTTCCAAAAACGTGATTCTTGTGGTCTTAAAAAATTTAAATGTAACGTTCCAAAGAAGAGACTGCACCCTGAGGTGCAGTCTTTCGATGTCTACAGTTTGATCAAAGGAAAGGCTTCCATTCCAAAGTTTCTGAGAATGTCGTTCCAATCAATTCCTTTTAAATCCTCCGGAATGTCCTCCTCAATGCTTTCTACGCAAGCCATGACTCCTTTCTGCGTTAAACGGTCCCTCAGGGCCCGAGCTGAATGAGTTCCCACTAAAGAGCGGTCTTTATCCGCAAAGATAAACACAAGTTCAAAAGAAGCCGGAATCTTTTCCGCCGGTCAAACGACAAATTCAAGTACCTCTCATCAAGCCCTTGAGGGCTTGATGTTAAAAGGCAGCTTAGATCATTTTTGAAGGATCAACGTATTCTTGGAACTGTTCTTCAGTGCATAGTCCTAAGGAGAGAGCAGCCTGTTTAAGGGATATGCCCTCGGCGTGAGCTTTTTTAGCAACTTTTGCTGCATTCTCATATCCGATAAGCGGTGAAAGAGCCGTCACGAGCATGAGTGATTTTTCCATGTAATCGCGCAACTTATTCTCGTTTGCGGTGATTCCGTTAACACACCGGATAGTAAAGGAGTTCATACTGTCGGCAAGAAGCCTTATGCTTTGAGTGAGGTTGTATGCGATCACGGGCATGAAAACGTTTAATTCAAAGTTCCCTTGAGATGCTGCAAATCCCACGGCACAGTCATTGCCCATAACTTGAACAGCTACCATTGTCATAGACTCGCACTGAGTCGGATTGACTTTACCCGGCATGATAGAAGATCCCGGTTCATTTGCTGGCAGATTAATTTCTCCCAGACCACACCTTGGCCCGGAGGCTAACCATCTAATATCATTAGCAATCTTCATTAAGTCAGCGGCCAAGGCTTTTAAGGCGCCGCTCAGGAAGACGGTTGCATCTTTAGATGTTAGAGAATGGAATTTATTTGGTGCGCTCTTAAAAGACATTCCGGTTAGGGCGGTTAATTCTTTACAAACTCGTTCGCCGAAATCTTTTGGAGCATTGATTCCGGTACCAACGGCCGTACCTCCTATAGCTAATTCACGACAAAAATTCGTGGCAACTAAAATTTGTTGTTCCGCATGCTCCAGCATCGAGGCATAACCGGAGAATTCTTGTCCCAGAGTGATCGGTGTTGCGTCTTGTAAATGAGTTCTTCCACTCTTAATTAAGTCTTTGAATTCCTCTGTTTTAGCCTCTAAGGCTTCTCGAAGGTTTTGAATGGCAGGAATAAGTTGTTTAAAAACTTCAAGAACGCACATTATATGAAGTGCAGACGGGAAAGTATCGTTTGACGACTGGCTCATATTCACTTGATCATTAGGATGGACCAGTTTATCTCGCGATAATGCCTTCTTATTTCTAAAAGAACCATTGATAATCTCGGTTGCTCGGTTTGCGATTACCTCGTTAACGTTCATATTGGACTGCGTTCCTGAACCTGTTTGCCAAACGGCAAGAGGAAAGTTACCGCTAAGCTTGCCTGACAAAATTTCGTCGCAGGCTTGCACAATGGCTGCGCCCCGGGCGGGGTCGAGCTTCCCATATGACATATTGGCAAGAGCGCATGCCTTTTTAAGAAGGAGAAAGGCATTGATAATTTCTTCAGGCATTTTTTCTTGCCCAATAGGGAAGTTCATGAAGCTTCGCTGTGTCTGAGCTCCCCAGTATTTTTCATCATTTACTTCGACATCTCCAAGAGAGTCGTGCTCTATTCTTACATTCATTTTTAAACTCCTGATATTGAAAAAAATAAGGAACGCAACGCCTTCACCCGTAAAATTCGTTGCGTTCCATGAATTACTTTTTAGTAACTTTTATGAATTTCCTCCTTTGATCGAATTGGACACCCTTAAAAAGGCAGCAAGATCGGACACGTTTTCCTTGCACGCTTTTTCTCGGGACGAAAAGAAGCTCCTCACTTTTCCTGATAAAACATTTCTTCCGTAACCGTTGGTACGGAAAAAAAGGGTCGTTTTGTTTTTTTGTGGGTCCTGAATTTGGTACGAGACTTCTAAAAACGTCGTGTACCTTCCTCTTATTTCCTTGGTTTCCAACTTTAAGATGGTCGCCGAGTCAATTTTTAGGTTGCCCAAACTTTCCAGCAAATGCTTTCGTCTAAGTTCGTTCGAAAGGCAATCAATTGAACTTTGCTCCAAAACGTTGTTTTTCAGGTTGATACCGGGCAGGCTTGCATCGTGAGCTTTTACATCTTTCAAGGTCACTAGGGCTGTCCCTTCTCTGCTTAAGTCATCTGTCGATATTACCCCGATATCCGATGAGCAATAAATCAAGAAGTAACCTCCCGCAAGAACACCTAGTGCAGTAAGAAATCCTTTCATGTTGTTTAATTAGAGAGTTAATAACACCAAAGACTCTTTATGAAAAAAACGAATTAAAGAGAGGAGAAAATTCCTAACATTGACCACCATGGGATACCGATAACGGTGAAAACAACGTAAGAAAGTAAGGTGTAGAAGAGTCCAATAGACCACCAAGTCTTTACAGATACGTAGTTTGCGCCGAAAAGGACTGGACCAGCTGCATTTGCATAGTGAGTAACTAATGCACCCATAACGCCGCAGGTGGTAAACATTAAGAACATATCCCATTGTGGTAGTCCGGCAGCTAAGCCGATTGTGAATTGGACAGGCAAGACTGAAGCCATGTAGGCTCCGCAGGACACGAAAAGGTATCTACATGCAGTTCCTAAGGCGACCATAGAAATTAGCAGCCCAATATGGCTGAAACTGCTGAAGTCAACATAGGTCTGAAGAAGCTTAGCCATCCACATGAAAAAGCCGAATTTATTCAATGCGGTCGCCATGCCAAGAATGCCGCCGTACCAGGTCAAAGTTGTCCAAATTTGACCGTTTTTAGCTACGTCTTGCCACTTAAGAACTCCGGTAATAAGAGAAAGGGCGATGAAGCCAAGCACGACCGAGGTTGAATTAATTTTTGTAATTGAAGATGTTGCCCAAGCGACAATCGCTAAAACGAAAAGGCCTAACAAAATCTTTTCTTTATTGGACATTGGACCAATGGACTCAAGGCCTTTTTTAGCAATGGTGATATTGTCGATTTTTTTGATAGTTGGCGGGAAAATTTTATAGATGACGATTGGTGCCAGAAGGAGCATGATTCCCGCAGGGACTATGAAGGCAGATGTCCACTGGATCCAGGAAATCTTCAAGCCAAGAAGCTGATCGGCAAATGTCCACGCAACAGTGTTTGCGGCGTAGCCTGTTAAGAAGGTAAGTCCGGTGCACATGCTGATGATATAAAGAAGCTGTGCTAGGTAGGCACCAATGCCTCTCGGATTTTTTTCTGGGTAAGAATCAAGGGCTTCTGCAATAGACCGGAAAATTGGCCAAATGATGCCGCCGGTGCGGGCTGCATTTGACGGGGTTACGGGAGCGATGATGAAGTCGGAGAACGCTGCCGCATAACCCAAACCAAGAGAGGTTCTTCCGAATGCTCGAATAAGAAGATAGGCAATTCTTCTTCCAAGGTTTGTATCTCTAAAGGCTTGCGCAATGAAGTAAGCACCGGTTACTAGCCAAACCATGCCGATCGAAAAGCCCGATAAAGCTACGCTAAGACCGTTCATGGATACAGCGTACAAGCCTAAGAAAATCATAAGAATAGGAGCTTCGCCCATAGGCCTGAGCATAATAGCCATAATCGTGCCTATGTAGAATGGGAAAAGTTGCCATGCCTTTGGATTCATGCCACTTGGTGTATCAACAAGTAGCAACAGCATAGGAATAAAGCACACGGCAAATCTTAGCCATTTGTCTTTAGTCATAATGTCACCTTATAAGAGGGGGAAGGTCCCCTCTTTCCTGTGGATTTGATTAATAGGAAGTTTGGAAAGTGGAATTGATCGTGTCGAAAAGGTCAGATATTGAGTTTTGATTTTCGAAATTCCTACAAATTTCTATGATCTGTTCCTGCGTAGTTGTTGTGATAAAACCTTCTGTCAATGTTTTAAATTTGTTTTCTACAGCAGGCCAATCCAACTCATTTTCAGGATCGCCTTTTGGACTCCAAACCTGTGAAACTAACCTTTCACCGTCATCCGTGACAGCCTCGATGCGGTGCGGCCAGTTGGTAGGAACGACTTTGTTCAAGTCGTCATCTATCTCAATTTTGATTAGGTTTTCCAGATTTCTTACTTCTTTATCTTGTAAAGCTTCTTCTGAGAAATGGCTTTCCGAGGGTATACCTCTCAATATTGCTGAAGCAACGCAGTAAGCAGTACTAAACTTAGCTTCTCTTTGGTCCTTAGGAGAGCGCTTTCCTGCAACTTGTTGGGCAGTCGAATAAGAGAAGAGTTTAATAGATTTCAGTTTTCTTCCATTCAACTTTTCTCTTAAATCCAAAGCGGCATCAATCGCAGAGTGCGTATGGCGGCAACATGGATAAGGCTTAAAGGATACATTTCCGCTTCTCCAGACCTTGAAGAAGTCCTCAAATTTGTCGCAATTAACATCTTTGAGAGCGTAGCCCTTGAAGAATCCTTGTTCGCCTTCAAGAATATGAGTGGCCCCCGAAAATCCTTCTCTTGCCAGGAGAGCAACGTAAACCCCCTGTCCGGCAGCGTGTGCTGTGTGAAGAAATTTACTCATGCCTCCGTCTCTCAGAAATTGCCATAGCCCACAGGAAAGTGTTCCAGCGTTTCCTAAGGTCCATAACAACCGCTTTTCGTCGAGGCCTAAGATTTTTCCGGCCGCGACAGAGGCACCAAAAATACCTGTAGTAGCTGTCGTATGAAAAATCTTGTAATGCTCTGGGGCAATAGTCGCGCCTATTCGGAGCATTACTTCAAAACCGGCGACGATTGAAGTTATTACTTCCTTTCCTGAGGAGGCATTCCAAGCACCCATTGCTAGCGCGGCAGGCATCACTACAGTCGCTGGATGGGAAATGCTTTCTTTATCCACATCGTCCATCTCAAGAATGTGTCCGAAGTACGCATTACAAGCCGCCGAAGTAACAACGTTTTGTGAGCTTAGCCCGATAACTTCAGCTTGCCTCACTCCCCCAAGAAGAAGAGAAACACTTTTGATTGGCTTAGAAGCAGGGCTTGCACTTCCTCCAATAGCGCAGCCAAGCCAATCGAGTAAATCTTTTTTCACAAAATCTATTACTCGTTCCGGAATGTCTTGATATTGCAGGGAAGAGGCAAATTGAGCACAAGCACGGGAAGCAGAGAAATCTGGATTCATCGTTTCTCCTCTTCTATTTTTTAGACAGGATATCCTCGGCAATTTCTCTTGCTTTGGCTTTTACGTCGTTGTAACGGGAGTTGCCTTTACAATCCATGGTTACAACAAAGGGTCCGAATTTGTCTGCCTCTAGCACCCACATAGCCTCAGGCATGCCGTTCTCGTACCAATGTACGTTTTTGACGTCCTTGATCCCTGCAGCCAAAACAACTGCACATCCAGGTGCGGCTTGCAGATAAGCTTGTTTATACTTTTTGAAAGCGGCAACGCTATCTTCACCCATGCCACCTTTGCCAATAATCAATTTGACGCCCATCCGGCCCATAAAGTCGGCATGCGGCTCCATGCGGATGCTTGTCGTTGGTCCTATGACTCGCAGTTTCCATTGATCATTTTCATCTTTTTTCATTACGGGACCAGCATGGAAAATTGCGCCGCCAGCTATGTTTTCAGGCAACTCTTTACCATTTTCAACAAGTTCTCTCATTTGGAGGTGAGCCATGTCTCTAGCGGTACATACAGTTCCATTGATATAGACGGTATCGCCGATGTTCAATTTTTCGACGTCTTCATCCGTTGCGGGAAGATTGATTGTGTATTCAGCCATTTTTCTTACTCCACTTGGAACAGTTTTTCTTTTCTTCCGTCCGGATAAATACGGATGCCGAATCTTCTAGCAACCCAGCAGTGGAAGTTGATAGTTACGGGACAAATAGCAGTATGTGTGGCGGCATAAGCAATCTTTACTGCAAGACAGGTGGTGTCACCGCCGACACCGGCAGGGCCGATTTTCAGACTGTTAATATCCTCAAGTAGTTCTCGCTCCAAATCAGCAAGAAGAGGATCCGGGTTGACGTCACGCCAATCTCTGGTACTAACGGCCTCACGGCTCAGTTTGGATGCAATGTCCATTTGACCGCCAATACCGATACCGATGGCAGAAGGCGGGCAAGGGAATCCGCCTGCTTTAATGACTGTATCCAACACCAGGGATTTCAAGCCTTTGTAGTTCTTACCTAATGTAGCCGGTGTAAGTATCTTGGCTACATTGCCGAGCTCCGCGCCGCACCCCTTCGCGGACATAACAATCTCCACGTAATCTAAAGAGGGGTCTTGTCTCAACTCGATATTAGGAATGCCTTTGCCGGAACTGTCGCCGGGATTAAAACGAGTTAGAGGGTGAACGATTGAGGGACGAATAAAGCCGTTTTTTGTTGCTTCTTGTACTGCTCTTGGCAAATAAGACAATAAGGGAGAAAGTTCAACAGCTTCACCATAACGGATCCAAACAGTTGGAAGTCCTGGAGACTGACATACTGGTTTATCAGTTTCGCCCGCAAGTCCGACATTTCGGATCATTGTTTCTAAGAAAACTTTTGCTCCTGGGTTGGTCTCTCTTTCGGCAGCTTGTTTCATGAGAAATAAAGCATCCGGAGAAATAGACGTGCAGGCAGCATGTAGTAGGTCGTAGACCTCTTCATAGCTGATATTTAATTCCATAATGATTCCTTGTAATCGAGGTTTGGAAATAGGGCAGAGACGGAGCTTGCCCTTTTGGCACTCTACCCCCCCTGTAAAAATCAATACGGATTTACCCTAACATTAACGAGAATTAAGGATGTTTTCACGTTAATTAATTGATTAAAAGAACAAAAAAATCATCCGATTTATGAGGTTATTTTTTGCTTGTTGTATTTTTCAAACAGTTACAAAGAAAATAAAACTTGTCGTAAAGAACGAAGTTTTTATTGAAGATGTAAAAAAGCATGGAACGATGGTTGCTTAGATACCGAAATCTAAAGGGTAATATTGTCGTTTATATTCGACAATTTAGTAAAAGAAGGTAACAAGTTTAAATTTTTATTGTTAAAGAAAGAGCTCTCTTCTAGAAACTATAAGTATTTTTATGTGTAACTATTTTTTTATTTTTTGGTCTTTCTAATTGTTTTCCCACGTTGCATTTCGTCACAAGTTCTATTTTTGTTAGTTAGCTAAAAATGTTGATAACCCAAGTGACGTAGGGTCTATTCAAAGAAAAATTTTAAATTTTTATTGGCGAAAACATTAAATTGCTCTAACTAGTTATATATGGGGTTATTTATTTCGACAGCAGTTTTGATGTCTGAAGCTGTAAAAGTTTCTGAGAGGCTCAACCAAAAAGGTTAAGCCTCTCAATACTCAAAGTTTTGTTAACGGAAAAGCGTCCATTCCATAATTTCTGAGAATGTCATTCCAATCAATTCCTTTTGAGCCTTCCGGAATGTCCTCCTCAATGCTCTCTATGCAAGCTATGATCCCTTTTTGCGCTAGACGATCCCTTAGGAGGGCTCGAGCTGAATGAGTTCCCACTAAAGAGCGGTCTTTATCCGCAAAGATAAACACAACTTGAACTAAAGGAGGAACCTCCACAGCCTCTAGCAAGTGAGCGTTAACGCAAGACCAACAGGGAAGTCCTGTTGCAATAGAAACGGCAAGAGCAGTTTCTATTCCCTCGGCCACGGCCAAATACTTTGTCGGCTTTCCGATCCTTATCGCACATCCTGTCAATGAGACATTTGATGGCAGACAAGAAATCTTTTTGGGAGCTTCAACAGAAGCTTTTTTGCCGTCTTTGGTTAAGAACGTCTTATGCACCGCGATTAGCTTGCCTTTCGAATTACGGATCGCGGCAATCATGGCGCACAGTTCTCTTTTCGAACCGTCAGGATTGAGATAGCTAATTTTCGGACTAAACCTTAAATCTTCTACCAGTCCCGGATCTGTCACCTTGAGGCATCTCGAAAGAAAATACTTTGCGAGCGGTTCACATTCAGGATCTTTCCAAGAAAACCTCTTGGCATTCTCCCAAGTGGAAACAATCGCATTCTCACGTCGAATGTCTTCTCTTCCTTGTATTCGCTGTGCCCTTTCCTCTTCTTCCACATTAGGAAGCCTTTTGGCTCCCCAGTGATAAGTATGAAAAGTCCAGGAAACAGATTGATAAGTCTGTTTTGAAAACAACGTTAAACAAACTCGATCTCCTTCTTTCACACCCGCAATAGCACAAGCTTTTTGAAGGCCCTTTCCACGCAGTTTTTGAACTTGTTGGTTGTGGTCTTCCTCACATAATTCGACAATGAAAGTTTCTTTGCCAGAATCATTGTGACTGCTCATGCGCAAGATGGTTCCAACAAATCTCTTCTTGATAGGTTCCGTTCGGATCAGCTTAGAAGCGGAATTCCCGAAACCCAAAAGCGCTGCAACATGCTTTAAGGCCTCAAAAAAACTCCATCCGTTTATCCATTCAAGTGTTTTAAACCCGTCCCTAAATTCGCCGCAGGTGTTGCAGACGCATGCACCGTTTTCCTGATAATTAGGAAAGAGCCTAAAGCCGTCTTTTCCTCCGTGAATAGGACACGGAACATGCTTCCCCGGCTGCTCCATCGCTGCGGATAACTGCGGCGCTAAAGCAGAGAAGATATAGTCCCAATGGCCTTTTGCAAGAGGTCGAATTTCTTCGATGTTCAAAAAATATTTCATTGATTACTCCAAGAAAGTTGATAGACCTCCTGACGCAAAAAGACCGAAGTCTTTTGCGTCTCAACAGCTAAAGGAGGATTGATTTTGCAAAGCCGAATAAAGCGGCTTTTAGGTCTTCGATGTTTTCGATAAGGACAGAATCGGGGATCACGTCGCCGAGAAAATTCTCAGAACCTAACTGGATTCCTAGAACTGACACTCCGCTTTCCCTTAATTTCTTCACTTTGGCTGCACATTGATCAGGAGGTACACCGCCGTCGGTAATGACGATCAGAACCCTCTTTTCACATGGCTGCCGGCGAAGCATTAAGCCCGCATAGATCAAAGACTCAAACAACGGAGTGCATCCACATGCGTGGATAGCCCCGATAGCTTCAGGTTTGATTTTCTGCAAGCTTTGGCCATGTCTTATCAAAGGAACTACAGAGAAATTGCCCATACCACAAGAGGTCGCAGGGAAAACCGAAAGCGCAGGATTGACTTCTTTAATGCTTTGGAGCCCTTTGACCAGTCCTAATCCGGCTCTGATCGCCAGATCAAGATTTGTACCCATGGAGCCGCTCGCATCTAAAAGGATGTGAACAGCTGTGTTTGGTGCAGTTTTTTCTACTGTTCTCTCGAAGACTTTCGTCTCCCCGGTTACCAACCTTGCGAGTTGTCGATAACAAGGTTTTCGTCCGCGATTGCTGGTCCATCTGCCGGTTGCACTTCTAGACTGAGCGAGTCCCGTTAAGGCTAAACGCAGTGCAATAGAGTCGGCTTTTGCATGAAGCAATCGTTCTTTTCCTCGTCCCGGATTGCCGCCCTGGATACAGACGTCATCTGTTAAAGGAAAAGGTTTTACATACGGCTCTGAATTTCCTCGTGTGATCCGACTGAACCTTTCTGAAAGCGCCAAAGGATTGGATATTTTCCCGTTTGGACTATTCAAAAGTTCTTCAATCGGAGTAGCCTTTGACTTCCGCCTCTGGCGTTTGAAAGCATTTTTTCCCGAAGGCTTTTCGCCTTTCCCGGAATCATCTTCCTTGCCCTCGGGTTGAGGCTGCTTCAGCCGCAAAAAGTCCAAGATTTCTCGTCGAAGAACCTGTACCTCTCGCGTGCTTTTACAGTCCTTAACTCGGAGCGCAAAGCCTTCAAGTTTGTTGCACACTTCTTTCCCAAAGGAAGAAATGACTTGGTCACGAAGAATCTTCAAAAGAGGTTCCATCCATTCTCGATTCAATAACCTCCGCTCGGCTGAGCAGAGCAGAAACATAGGAATCAAGGATGTCTGGGGCCAATCCGGCTTGTTCGCCAACGACTCGATGTCGCTAACGTGCGCAGCCTTGAGCAGACGCTCAGCACCGGGATAGATCTTGTCCATTTCCATCTCGATGCGAACGTCTTCCAAGGCGTTATCCAGAGAATGCTCAAACGCGGAGATCTTTTCGTCATTATTAAATTCCGAAAATCTGACGTGTCCGCATTCATGGCATAACAAACCAAGAAGTTTTCTCTCGCTTTCCGGCGTTTCAAGCTCCAAAAAGGGAAGAGAGATTACTTTTCCATTGGTAAACGCACCGCTGCCGCCGATTTCAATCGTCACACCGCAATTTCTGCCTAAAGCTGCGGCCACAATTGGAAGGCTTTGTTTGAAATTTGATTGAGTTTGAACTGCTTTTGAAATCATGATTTTTCCTCAAAATTCCGGCAGTTCTTCCCGGCGGAAAGAAACCCGCCGGGTTCGAAAATTTAGAAATAAAAACCTTCTCCTACATCCACAGAAGGCACCTTTGGAAGCGGAGTCTGCAAAGAGGAGACTCTCTCCAAATGCTCGTGCTCGTTAGTCTCGACAGAATCAGCGGCTTTCTCTTGACTTAACGGCAAGACAATCACTTGTTCATCCGATGAATTGCCGTTACAAGACGTCTTTTCATCTTTCCTAGAATCTGTTTGATTCGAGGATTCCTCTTGAAAGAAATGCTCGATAGATTCTTCGGAAACCGGATGTTCAGCTTTTGTCGTTCCGCTTTGCGACGAGAAACTCACTTCTTTTGTCGTCTTAAATAGGCACGCCTGTTGCGGCAGCTCTGATGGCTCCGATTCCGGTTGAACATCAGTGAGTCCCTCAACCGAAACCTTCCCTTCAATAATGTCGTGTATCAGGTCCTCGTCTCCCAGTGTCTTGATCAATGTGGCTAATCGCCAAAAGTCTTGACCACCGAAATATCCTTCCTTCGGCATCGTTAAAAGCACGTTGTCGATGATCCGGATAAGAGGATTGATCTTTGAATTAAGAAAGGAAAGCCCGCTCAAACGTTCTCTGATCCGTTTTACGGCCGAGATCGTTTTTTTATTAGCGCGCTCCTTCCCCAAAAAAGATTCTTTGAAGAAGATTCGAGCCAATTGAGCTACTGAACCGATCAGCTCATCACCAAGCCCGCTTACTCTTTTGACTAAAGCTTGTTCCTGCTCGTCATTTACGGGCTGAACCTTAAATGACTCATAGGAGGCTTTAATCTTTCGAGAAACGCTGTCTCGGCTGAGCTTTGCGCCTCTGATGCTTTCGGAGAAGTCAGGATGTGCATTTGCCCAGTCTTCCACCAATACGTCGTAGCGATTCAAAAAAGAATTTTTCTCATCGTTGTACCGCCGTACCAGTTCGTCCAAGGCCTGAAAAACCTCTTCAGCCTTGTCTGTGGGAACTGCCCAGCCTGATAAATACTTCACGCCTCGGGACTCCAGCAGGCTTTCAGCTTGATGCTTGAGTCTGTCGAAAACCCGCAGCGTTTCCGGATCGATGATTGCTTTCAGTCCAAGGGACTTTGCAACCTCTTTGGGAGGAAGCCGTCCGTTGGTTCCGAGAGCAAAGTCGATTTCTCTCATAGCCCTTGTTCCAGTCCACTGCTGAAATTCCGGAACAATGACTACAATTTTTTGAAGAAGGTTTACTTCGTTATCTTTCATAGTGAACTCCAAGAAGAAAGGGAGTTCACTCCTCTCCGGGAGTTATGAACTCCCGGTGGGGATAAGGTTTTCAATACCACATCGGCTCGGAAACTTTGACAGATCGAATCTCTGCCTCAAGTTCCTCATCAATGAAGTCTTTGGGAAGGTAATCTCCGGTCGACCGAATAAGCCAACTTTCCGTCTGATTTCCTCTGAAGGGATCAAGCTCCTTTTCAGAGAGGTTTTTTGACTTCAGAAAGCTTTTGTAATCGACCTTTCCCTTGGTCAGCCTTTTTGTGAGAGCCACACCCGCAAAGTCTGCAAGACGGTAGTCGCCCATCATCTCACTGAGTTCTTCCTTGCACTTGTCGCGGATCCTATTGAGATCATCAATCTCCGTCTGAAGCTCAAGGACGCGGTTGTTGGCGAAGTTGAAATCAGAGGCTAAACGACACCACTTAGAAACATCCTCATCCTTTTTAGGGATGTAGATGTCTCTGACAGGATCTTTCGCCGGCTCCTTTCCCTTCTTGATGTTCAAATTCCAAAACTCTTCTCCCCGCAGCACAATGTCTTGGATCAAAGCGTCATTTCGAACGATCTCAAAGGTAAGGAGTTTCTGAGTTCCTCCGTCAAAAAAGACAAGCCAGCCTTTTGGGCTGCCGGATACGAGAAGCTGATGCTGAACTTGGACTGAGTAATGCTTCGCAGCCTCACTTTCAAGCCCGAGATGCTTCACCTCTTCCAGAACCGAACTGCCCGGACACTTAAATTCAACAGGAGAACCTTCGCTGGTCAGCCCGTCAAATGATGCTCGGAAAACAGGGTTCTCATCGTATTCGGCACAGGTAGGAAAGAGAACTTCACCGAATTCAAACTCAAACAAAGACCTCGCGATCGCTTCGGTTTCTTTTCCGTAACGAACCAAGGGATTGTTAGAGAGATCTGGCGGCAAAGCCTTTTGTAATTTCTCGAGCCACAGCCTCCATACCGTTTTATAGGGACTTAGTCCGAGAATTACCGAACTTTCCGTCGCTGTTATTCCTTGACGCCTCCATTCGAGCCACTCTTTCGTTCCTTGCTCTAAGTTAACGATCCTCATTTAAAACTCCCTGCAAAGTTGCCGGAGATGTTTCTTCAGGAAGGATTTCGTTTCCTTCAGGTAAAGAAGAAAGACTGAGCTCTTTGCGTTTAGCCGTTAGAACTTCTTTGGCATAAGCGCAATCCTCTTGAGAGGACTTCTCTTCAATCCATTGAAAAGCTCTTTCCCGGCCGTCGTCTCTATTTTTGGCGTGCTCAATGAGCTTGCCAATCAGAGCGTCAAGCCGAGATTTCTCAAGAGAAGGTCTTGCCGGAAGCTGCTGCACTAGAGGAATTTGGCTTTTTAGGTCAGAAGTAGTACCGCTGCTGTTAAAGCCGTCTTCCCCAAACGTATCTCCTTCGTCGTAGATACCGGTCAGACTAAACACTAATCTTGCGCATTGAATGAATCCGCGCGTTCTCAGCATTCGTCTAGGCCATTTTCGCCAGACAGAAGATTTTTCGTTAAAACACTCAACCATGTACTCTTGGATGGTGACGGGATCTTCAACACCCTTGAGTTTGATAGAGCATTCAACGTATTCAGGTAGCTCCCCGCCGTAGCAGTTGAGCTTGATGGTTGACTCCGAGAACTTGAAGGACATTCCGTTGAAGTCCTTTTGGTTCCGGACGATTTTGCACCATCCATCCAAACTGACAACAGGAATGACATCTCCGCCTTTTCCTCTAAACGCAAATATTTCGCGATTAAAAGGATTAAGACCGAAATTCTCACAAACTAAAAGAAGAACCATGAGCTCTTCGTTCGAAGGGGAAACTCCGTCTGACTGTTTGAACACTTGATTCGTGAGGCAGGTCATGAGTTTGCCGGGCTCGACACCGAACTTAGAAGCTAATCTTGCGACCAGAGAGAGGGTTTGAGCTTTTATTGCATTGTTTTCCATTTGAGGACTCCAAAAAGAAACGGAGAATCCTCTTCCCGTAAGGGGATGGAGATTCCCCGACGGGTTGATGAAAACAAAAAGTTAGTTAGACGAGTTTTTTGTCCATGCGTCTCCGAATACGGTTTCGCAAAGATTTAGAACCGCCCTGGTTTCTTCAGGCTCGGAACGTATTAACAGCGATCTTTGCAGCCCATACTCAAGAGCATTGGGAGAGTTGCGAAAATCGTTGGAAATTTGTGCCCAGCGAAGCAGCGTTCTTGTTGACATAGTCAATGAAATCCTTCCCTCAGAAAACAAGGTTCTGATTTCGTTAGCCAAACGAACCATGGATGTAAGTACCGGTTTCATGGCAGGGACCGTCTTCGCAAGAAGCGTCTCTTCCACGTCCGGCGACTGATACCCGACTTCCAAGAATCTGAAACGATCCAAGAAAGCTAGGTTCAACTGTTGAACACCCATGTAGCGTCCTGTTCCGTCTCCGTTGCCGCAGCTGTTAGCTGTTGCGACGACTCGGAAAAGCGGGTGCGGATGAATAATTTCACCGGCGTTATCGGCCAAAACCAACGGACGGCCTTCCAGAACATCGTTCAGACCGGCGAGTTCTCCCGCATCGGCCAGATCGATTTCGTTTAAGACCAAAACATGTCCGTACTTCATGGCTTTTGCCAAAGGTCCGTACTGAAAAGTCATCTCAGGGGCTCCTCCTTCCTTCTGCGAAGAATAGGTGAAGTGACCGGTGAGCTGGCCGAATTCGAATCGGTTGTTGAGCGTAAGAAGCTGAACAGGCCAATTTAATCGAGCGCAAACCTCATTGACGACGCTTGTCTTTCCGCTTCCGGTCGGACCGGTAATGAAAAGCGCGTCACCGTTGGGCTTCCGCAAAAAGGCGAGCAAATCTCTTAAAACTTCACGACGAAAAATATAGTTGTCGTGCCGAACAGGGATTGCAGCGTCTTTATCGTTTGAAAAACCGAGAATCATCAAAGACTTCGGCATCTTTATTTGATTTACTCCGTCATAGACGTTGGTAAATACTTCTGCGCTGAAATACTTAAATTCAGGCTGTAAATTGCTAGGGTCTGGCATAGTTGCTCCGTTTAATGGGAGCTACGCCTTCCCTAACGGGAACGCTTGCTCCCGCGAGGGTTAAGGGCTGAACGATTTCTCGTTCGGTACAAGTTGATTTTGATGAGACGCTCAACTGGCGACCTGATTTTTACAACACTTCAGAGGGTTGGTAATCCTTTTACATGTGGATTGACTTCATGGCAGAACTTCTGCGGTTTTATCTTCCTTGTTAGTTGTCTGAATCACAGGTTCCGGCTCCGGCAATGAACTTGGGGGCAAGTCCGCCGATACATCGTTGTCGTCTCTCCTGGTCGTCGCTGCTTCCGGCTCACTTCCCTCGACGGTTTCCCCACTCGACTTTGAGAAGCTCCGACTTCTGATCTCCCGAATTTGGTTGGCAAACTTTCTGAAGGCATGGCACCAAGACTTCGCTGTTTTATCACTCATCTCCGGACTGATTAGATTGTTTATCTCCAATAACTCAGTAGTTGCAATGAGTTCATCAAGTATGGCAAATAAATTTATGGCTCTTAAAGAGAAACTGGAACTTGCTTTAGCCTGAATCGTCTGGGTGTGGTCATAGCTGAGCGCCGGCACGTTCTGACCAAGTCGATCTTTGAGTGTCTCTCTCACCTGAGACATCGTATCGTTCAGCTCTTTACCAAAGGCTAGAAAAAGATTCTCAATAGCTGTCTCATTTTCTCGTGCCTCCCTGGTTCGGTTTTGCAATCTCAAAACCTTTGTTGCGGCATAAAGTTGGGAATTCAGCTTGTCAAAAGTTCTCTCAAAGAGCTTTTGCGCTTGACAAGTTCTCAATGTCAAAGACTGCGTAAAGAAGGGGCGCGAGTGCTCTTTACCTGTTTTTTCATGGTTTTCAGGGAGTTCGTCCTCCAATACCTGAGGAGTTAAAAGAGTATCTGAAGTCATGATGAAGTCCTAAATATTTTTCTGAAGATTGAAAATTGGCAGTCCCGCAAAGGCGCAAAGCAAACCAATAGTTACCAGAAGTCCCTCCGGGGGAAGTGAGAAAGGAAGGAAAATTAACAAGAATGCCACTAAAAGCAGGAACTGCAAAAATGTTGAAGATAACTTTAACTTCCAGGGGGACATATAAAGAAAGGTTTCCTTGGCAAACCGTCTTTCGATCCCTGCAAATAGAACCGAAATGAACAATGCAGGCAGCAGCAATACAAACCAATAGGCTGCTGCAGTCAGTCTGAAAAGTACGGTCAATATGTAATACTGAAGTTCATACCAACTGTGGCCAAGTTTTTCTCCCCATTTCCTAAACGGAGCTTTTTCACTGTTCGGCACACGAAAGTTGAATGAGTCAGTGATGAACCGGTACCCTGACTTGTAAATATCTGAACTCATGGCTATAGGAATCTCAGACAGAGATGGTCCAAGCAGTTTATAAGTTGCGTTCACTTCTCCCTGCCACTTCTGTTTTGGAGTCTGTCCGGAAGGAAACATCACACAAAAGAACACTCCCAGCAACATGGCTGCGAAAAATATGGAAACAAGGCTACTGCGTTTTTTCTCGCTCATTTTGTTGTCTCCCAGTCCGGAAAACTCAGGTACGGCATTCGGGTCTTAACGACATGGCCGCCGCTTATTACGGCAAAGCACTCTCCGTTAGGTAAGGAAGAGAGAATTTCCGGCGGCACCAAGTCCCTTTCTGACTCCGAAACACTTTCACTTAACGATCCCTTTTGCGAATAAAAGGAATCCGCAGATGTCGACACTGAGTGGCTAACCATGCGGCTTTTTACTGTCGACTTGGTGATTCGCTCCGCAAAATAACGATGAGTTTCTCCATCGTTGGAGCGCATACAAAGAAGGTTGTTTAAGTTCCCCAAAACTTTGTCCGCTTCCGCCTTATTTCTCGTCCTGGCGATAAAGTCCGAGACCGTCTGAGTGGCTAAACAGGTAATAAATCCGGCTCCGCGTCCCTTATTTAGCAGCTGGATAAAAGGTTCACTCAAGACTTCACTTGCCTCGTCCACGTAAAGAGCAACCTTATTAAGCCGACCTTTTTCATACGCATATCGGGATCCGGCAAGAGCTGTCAGATCAGAAAGAATCAAAGAGCCGACAATTCGGGATAGGTCAGGATCCTTCATTGCGTGCAAAGACACGAGAAGTACCCATTGATTATCAACAATATCTCTTAGACTTAAGGTTCTTTCTGCCGTAACGTCTTCCGGGTCTAAAAGTTTGCCGATGTCTCCGGTTGCAAGTTTTTCAACAATCTGAAAAACCATAATCGCGCGCTTATAAATGAATTCTTCATCGTAGTCTGCAAACTTAATGACGGATTCAACATCATCGTTCCTATCAAACTCCCTGTAGGTGTTCAAATAGGTCTCCATTTTGTCTTTTTTGTGAATTCGTATGTCGGTACATAAATCCTTGAAGCGGTCCTTGCCTAGGACCTCTTTGAGGTACCCCTCAAGGCAGTCAACAAGCAGCTTTCCCCGATTGTTGATGTAGTAATAAATCCTTTTGAATGTAAGCGGTTTATTTGCGATCGAAATTCCCTGGCAGACAGTCTTCAGAAATGACTCTCCCATCTTGCTGAACTCTGAATTTGCGGTTTCTTTGGGAAGACAATCACAAATTCTCGTGGCGATTTCTGTGGGGCGAGAGCAATTTGAAAACAAATCGAGGTGAATAGAGCGTTCGGGATATGCAAGATCGAATTCAAAAATACCTTTTGTATCGCCGCTTCTCTTTTTGCACGAGAAATAGACAGCATTGCGGATATCCTTATCACCCTTGGGATCGATAATAATGACCGAAAGATAAGCCAAAATATCTTGAGAGATAAAAACGATCATGATTTGGGTCTTTCCAGCACCGGCCCCGCCCACAATCAACATATGACCTGGTCTGTGAGAAGCTTTTTGCCAAATTGCGTTTTCTTCCGGAAGCAGCGCAGAAATCCATTGCTGTCCCGATGCCTGAATGAGGAAAGACAAATCCTGTCTGAGAGAAAATAGGCTCTGAGCCGGATGGAAGATCCATTTTCTAAAACTCTTCAAACTTTTCAAGACCATCCTTCTTTTGATGAATTTTCTTTGTAAGGACGAGGCATCACATTTCAAAAAATCACTTGCTTCCTGACATTGAGAAGACTCCCAGGAGCCTCCCCGCCCCATATAAAGAGCGCCGTCTTTACCTTCCTTCCCTAAATAGTCTACGAAGTTATCGGCGCTGATTTGAGGAAAACTTATCTGAGATATCCGGCTTTTTAAAGACGCGACAGCACTAAGTTTTCGACCGGACAAAAACATTCCAAATAAGGAAGCGATGCAGACAGGCAAGCAGAGTAACTGTGGAATGCTTTCTAACCATGCCGCGGCAGCATAACCCGAAGTTATTAATAGACAGAGGTAAAACTGACAAACAAAGCTGTCATGGTGTTTAAGTATTTGCACTCGACTGATTTTTTTATCCATGGTTTTTCTCGAGAAAACAAATGAGGTTCTTTTCTGAGTCAAAGCGAATCTTGTCCTTAGCATCTCCGAGGGCAAGAAAAACTTCAAAACTTTTTCCGCTTATGGAATGGTCACGAAGAAACTGCTCTAAGACCTCAGAACTAAAAACGAGATGAGGTTCTGCGGAGGGAACCTCTTTCAGCCGAAAAATCGAGGCAGCTCCGTCTCGTGCTTTCAAGAGCTCTGATAGAGCTTCCCTACAATCGTTCTTTGCCTTTTCCGCTGTAGATTTTTCAACGGGCCGCTCTTGTTTTTTCTTTTCACAAGCTGACTTAGCTCTGAAGTCCAGCTCAGTGACTTCCTTGAGCTCTTTTTCTGGATTCCAGGGGTCAAACCTGTACTCTTCCGAAATACACGAGGCAAGCCTTGAAGGGTACTCGTCCCATGCAAACAAAGCATCCCACCGATCAAATCGGATGGCCTTGACGCGACGGATTCGATTTCTTTCAATTTGAATATCAATGGGCCAAACATACGCTATGGCACCATCCTTTTCCCAGGCAAAAGGAACAATGGTCTTTGCTAACGCAAGACAATCAATGAATCCATTGACAGTCGAGGGAATACAAGTTATCCCTTTTTCTAGCATGTAAGAGCGGATCTTTTCGATAAGGTTTTCGCTCAAAACCAAAAGCGCTCCTGACCGTGTGCAATATATGTCACTATCTGAGCGGTTTACGGTTATTTTTTCTTGGCATTGGAGTTGTCTAAGAGCCTCAACTGTAAATAAGGCCTGCGAGTTCCAATCTCCTTGAATACAATCAGCCGCCTCTGTCATGCAGCGATCTTGCATTTCCTTTTGAACTACCCTCCGTTCCGCAGCGTTAAGTACATCTTTGTAGGGGCCTTCGTTATTAACGAGAGCATCCCTAACCCATTCCAAAACCAGCGGATTAGTTTTTTCAAGATAGTTCTGAAGTTCGTTTGTCAGAAGGTATTTCATCAGAAAAGCAAATGCGTACTTTTCATGCTCCTTGTGAATACGATCCTTATTCCAAGTCAGGTGGATTTTTTGAGCTTTATTCTCTGAAATCCAGGTTTCGAAATCACAAAGCTCGGGATACCATTTCTGTCCTTGCTCATCGGTTATTGTGACGTCTAATAGTTTTCCTAAATCATGAGAGAGACCTACTAAGAACCCTCCGATTGGAGCCACGATCTGGCCGTTGTAGTTTTGTGCGTAAGTTGCACCTTCCTCTTTGACATTTTTTGCAAACTGAGAGGCTAGCGCAGCGACCTTTAGACTGTGCAGCAACAATCCGCCCGGTTTAGAAGAATGGTGATGCTCACTAGCCGGAACAAGGTACACAAGCGCCCCTAATTTTCGAATAACTCTCCTGAGTGCTGCTCGAGCATAAGGAACATTTTTCAGCGCATCTTCGATTTCATTCTCAAACGCTCGACATATTTGTTCAGTATTGAGGAGCTGACTGCTTAGATCTTTGGATTGATTGACGATTTCGCTGCCCGTATAACTTCTTTCTTCTGGTATGGCACCACGGGTGTACTCCTGGGGATTTTTAGAAGTTTCCAACCTCGTGATAAAAAGTTTCCAAAGTTGATTGAGCTTCATTGTTTCTCTCTTAGAGCTTTGATGACGGCTATGTTCTTGACGATTCTTGAGAGTGCGGCTTCTTGCTTGCGTAAACTGCACAATTTCCTCTCTGTAGCTTCTCCGGCTAGTTGCGCCCAAAGAGGCTGATCCTTGAATGCACTGGGAGAAATGGACCTCGTCTTGTTGTTGATCTTTATGTGCTTAGAAGTGAGGCACACCTTTGTCTTAACGATGGAGCCGCTCTGTTTCTTGATGCGTGCGAGATAGCTTTTCCCGACACCGTTCCTCTTTTGTGTTGTTGGATGTAGAACGGCAGGATGGTATTTCTTTAGAAACACCTCCCACTGAAAAGTTGGAACATTGTCGCTCTTAAGCCATCTAACACGAGGAACTATCGAGGCTTCTTCTGCTGTGAAGTTGGATTTTTTAAGGGCTTCAAAGTAGATATCCGTTCGATTTAAACCTTCCAGGTACAGAAAAACACGGATCTCCTGGAGAGCTCTCCCAACCTCAGCTAATTTGCATTGAATGAGTTCCGAAACGTTTAATCTTCTTCGTTCCTCACCCGAAAGATAAAATAAATAATCTGTCATTTGCTTCCGAAAATCTTTATTCATTGCGGAAAAATGCACGGATTTTTCCTATGAATTTGATTGTGACAGATTTGCTAATTATTTGTTTTTAATGGAAAAATACAATGACAAGCAATGCTTTACATTGCTAGACAATGCTTGTCAAAATACTAAGATTAAATTGTAATAAAATGAAACAATAAGGGCAGAGCCTGAATATCAGAACAGGTTGGAGGTCCCAAAAGTCTCAATTGAGAAAAAACTGTCCGCATCTTTTGCGCAGTCTTGCGAGGTTTTGCGGGGTTTCTTCTTAGAGAAAGAAATCTCCCAGATTAACTTTTGAGAAACAATAATCTCCCCAGGCCTGCATGATCATCCTTCTTTCTCTAAGCAGCTTCGACCTGTCATAAGCACCGTTATACGCATCGTTCTTAGAGTGCAGGAGACACAGATCAACCGCTTCTTGATCAAACAACCTATTGTTTCCTAGAGAATCACTTTTCGCCCATGTTCTAAAACTTGCTCTTGCAGTTCCGTGCAAAGTTATCGAAGAAGGCTTGTTTGTCTTTCTATCCATCGTTTCCGGATCAACCCAACCCACGCCATCCACCACTAACTTATTAAAGTGAAGACGTCTAATTAGTCGGTTGGGATCATTCCCCCACATATGTGAGAGATTAGAAGTAGAACTGCTGAATATATAAGGTCCTTCGTGCTTCAGGTAACCGAGTAGTTCAATCACCTGATCACTTAGACAAACATCTCTTAGTCTGGAATGTTCGCTTCCACCTTTAACTTTGTCAGCCTCTCTGGGAATCTTCCAAATTCTGTTCTCAAAATCGATATCTGCCCACTTGGCTGTAACTACTGGCTTACATCTCGTGGCGGTTAAGATTGCAAAAACCACCGCCAATGCACTTGAACTTCCGTTATTAAGCAAGGCATAGATAAAGTCCGGAATTTGGGCATACGGAAGAGCTGGCATATTTCTCACTCCGGCTCTCTGTTTCGTTAACGGTCTCAAGAGGACCCCAAGTCTTCCTCTTAAGTTAGCTGGGTTTTCTTTGATTCCGCCAATTTCCATGGCTATGGCCCACTCAAAAACCTCTCGGACGTACTTGTAGACTTTATCTAAAGCGCCCGGTTTGCTAACCCATTCTGGACTTAACGCTAAAAATAAATGCCTTGGGTAAATCTCATCTATGACTAACTCACCAAGGGATGGAAATGCGTATCGAGATAAGGCTGTCCAAATTTTCTTTTGTCCTACTGGATCGTTTTTCCATCTTCCTTTTGATGCCTGATCTCTAAACCAGAGGTCTGCAACGCGTTTAAACGTGTTTTCCTTTCGTTCGGCCTCTTGTTTTGTCCTTAGCTCTTCTTCCTTGCGAAGTTTTTCCTCAGCTAATTTCTGCTCTTCCATAAATTTTCTAGGAGTTGAGCCCTTTTTAAGAAGTTCTCTCCAGTTGCAAGCAGTTAACCTTGCATCGTGGAGCGTTGTTTCTATTGGTAGGAATTCTTTAAAAGAAGTCTTTTTCCCGTTTTCAGTCTTCGACCATCGGAAAAAGAATTGGATGGTTTTTGCCCGTTTCCTAACGTACAGGCCGGGTACTCCGGAGACAGAATGAATCCCTTCTGGGGCTGATCCAATTTCTTTAACCGTAAAAACTTCCATTTTTGGGCTCCCTTTTTATAAAAGTGTACCCCGGAAAAGTCGCAATTTAAAGCCAAAGTGTTCCCTGGAAATTTTTGTATCCCTATGATTTTTAAGGATATTAAGAAGATTTCGCTAAATAGGAAGAGAATCGGAATCAAGGTGTACCCCAATTTTTCCCTTCAGTACAGCGGCGAAGGTAAAAATCAGACATTAGGGTGCACCTCAGGGAACACTTTTTTTCTGATTAGCAGTGATTTTCAATGTTAGTCATTGAAAGTCAAACATGAGGATCTGGCTTGGATTAGCGCGTAATTATTTGAAAAACAAAACAAAAATGGCGCTCACTGACTATCAATGAACGCCATTTCCCACATTAAGTGGGGTACGAGATGGGGCTCGAACCCACGACAACAGGAATCACAATCCTGGACTCTACCAACTGAGCTACTCGTACCACTAAAAACTTGGCCTGCCCGACAGGATTCGAACCTGTGACCCTCGGCTTAGAAGGCCGATGCTCTATCCAACTGAGCTACGGGCAGAAATTTCTACCTGCGGACAAACCTAAATTCTGGTCGGGGTGGAGAGATTCGAACTCCCGACATCCTGCTCCCAAAGCAGGCGCGCTACCAGACTACGCTACACCCCGTTAATCAAGGAAACGTGAATATAGCACAATTCCAAAATGCTTGCTTTGAAAGCTTCCGAATAAATTTACGTCGGACCGGAATCGTGATTCTACTCAACTTTAGGAAAAATTTCCACCGCATCCGACTGCTTTTTTGCTGGTCTCACTTCCAAAGATCGTCGAATCCCATCAATTCCTAGTCCGCACTGTGAGATTCGTTCTTAAGCCGACAACCTCATCAGACCATCAGACGCCTATGACCGGTGAGCTTTCCGGCACCGTGCCTGAAAGAAGGTCTTTGCTGTTGATCGGGGGCGCTAACCGAGCTTTAGAAATAATGATCTTGAAAGTCGAACCCTTCCCGAGTTCAGACTCGATCTGGAGCTGAGCCTGGTGACGGAACAAAACATGCTTCACGATGGCAAGTCCGAGGCCGGTTCCACCTGTCTCTCTGGATCGCGATTTATCCACGCGATAAAAACGCTCGGTCACACGTGGAATATGCTCCGGTGCGATACCGATCCCGTTGTCCTTAACCGACAAAATCCCGTGATCGTCTTTCACTTCCCAAGAAAGCTCAATCTTGCCGTCCTTCGGTGTGTAGCGAACAGCATTTGTCACGAGATTGGTAACTGCGCTTCGCATATCCTTAAAGTCGCCGAGAATCCCTTCCGATGCTACTTTAGCAATCTTGATTTCATGCGCGCCGCCCGAAATCATGCGTCCTTCGGCAGCTGCCTCTTCCAAAATTTCATCGACATCGATGAGCTCGCGTGATGCCGGCGCCGCATCCTGCTCCAATCGAGACAGAGCCAGGAGGTCATCCACCAGTGCGCGCATCCTCTCCGCCTGCTCCAGCATCATTTCCCAGTGCAGACGATCCTCTTCATTAAGGTTCGGATTTTCTGTTGCCAGTTCCAAAAAACCTTGAATTACTGTCAGCGGTGTCCGCAGTTCGTGAGAAACGTTTCCGACGAAATCTCGTCGGAAGTCGTCAATTCGTTTGGATTCGGTTATGTCTCGCGTCACGACGACTGTGTATTTTTTACCGGCAGAAATCACGCGAACTTCTAAAACTCGTCCGTCGGGCAGATCGATAAGCTGACGAGCTTTCCAGCGTTCAGACTGAATGTGCTGGATAAATTCCGGATTCGTAAACACATCCGTCAGCTTCTTACCGACGTCCTTTTCGGGATCCAGCGAAAGATCTCGTTCTGCGATGCGGTTCATCCATTGAATCACCAAGTCCTTTCTCAAGAGCACGACACCATCAGGAAGCGCACTGAGCGTCTGACGGAACCGGAGCTCTTTCTCTTCAAACTTGGTATGGTTTTTATCAGTCATGTTTCAGTCTTTTTACTAGTTTCTTATGTCCCAGGCTTGTCAAGTGAAAGTTTTTGTCCAGTGCGAATGGCTGCTTCCATATTCTTATTCGACACTTTTTTGCCAACCGGAGAGTTCGATTTCGGATCCTTTTAGGGCGATTCATACTGGAGTTAACCAGTTGAGTTACAAACATTATCAGGTCTTTCCGAACCTTTCTGGACAACAGTAATAACACATGTGCGCCAACTTTTTCCAGACAAATCTTTCCTCGACCTCTTAAACTTAAATAACTAAGAGGGGTTCTGATATTTTACTTGTGCATTTCATCCGCTTGTATTTTGGATTTTCGGTTATCGACGATGCAGATAGCTGCTGTGTTCTTATTCGGCCCACTTTCCCGCACCATAAGTTCATTGAGCGGCGGCCAAGATGAAGCGTCTTTCAAACTTCTCTCCTTTCTTAGCCATAACCCATAATTGTCTGGCAAGCTTATTTGCAACGGCAATAATGACCACCTTTTTTGGCTTTCTCGCTAAGATTGAAGAAACCCTGTCGGATTTGTGCTTGCTCCTACAGATGGCATGAGCACATTGAACTAGAAGAGTTCTGACCTCATTGTTACATTCATATTTCTTGGGAATGTGAGTAACAAAGTTTTTACCGTCGCTTCCGGAGCTTTTTGGAGCCAAACCTATATACGCGGCAAATTCTCTTCCGTTCTTAAAAACTTCCGGATTACAAAGCAAAACCAACATTGTCGCTGCCGTTATCGGTCCAACTCCCAGCGCAGATTGGAATAGGTCGTAGTGCTTGAGAGTCTTTGCGATGGACTCAATATTCGTTTCCAATTCTTTGATTTTTGCCATCGCCTCTTTAACTTTTGGGAAAAGAGCATTCAGCTCAGAAACTATAAATGGGCTTACGTCAGCTCGTTCCTTTAACTCAACAATTAAGGATCCGGCCTTTGCTAAGAATGCATTTACGCTTTTCCCCATAATCAACCCGTACCCAGACAAGATGCCTCTGATGTGGTTAATTTTTCGACTTTTTCTCTTTGGCGCTTCGTTCTCATCGTTTGCAGCAGCGCCAGGTCACGGATCGCTGCAGATTTGACCGGTACCTCACGCACACCCATCTCGAGAGCTGTATAGATACCGCGTGCATCGTTTTTGTCATTCTTTAACCCCGTTACGTACGGCTTTACCAACTTTGGGGGCATAAGACGAACCGTGTGGCCAAGACTTTGCAGCTCACGTGCCCAATGTTGTGAGCCACCGCAGGCTTCCATTCCGATCAGAGCGGGCGGAGTGTTTCTAAATTCATTTAGAAAATCGGCTCGTTTAACAGCTTTATTAGAAACAACGCCGTCGGAAGTAACTCTGTAGACTTGCATTACAGACTTTGCAATGTCGATACCACAAACAGATGAAAATTGAATATTATTAGTCATGAGGGGCTCCTTTTTAAGTTGTGGAAAACTTTATTGTGGCACTTAAGATGTCGTTGAGATTCGAAAGAATCGCTTTGGAGCCCCTCACTTCTACGTTTGGCGGCTAATCAGTTGTTAAAGATCTCGCTAGCATCCGCCGCACCAATTGAATGAAACTACTATTTTGAAAGCTGTCCCCGCTGCCCTTAACTTGGCGAAGATCGTGGTGCTATCTAGACGCCTGGGACATTATCGTTCACTAGTAATTTTTCATTTGATAGGAGCCGGCGCCGACCTATTTGGTCGGCGGGACTTTGAGTTTCTGGAGGTGTCTAACCTCGACTGAGTCTTGCCTCGGAGTCGATTCCTTTAGGCCTTTAAATTCGAAGCTCGATATCCGACGCCCCGAACTGTCTCGATAAAATCAGCCGCGGCTGTTCCGGCCAACTGTTTGCGCAGGCGAAGCATGTGAACGTCAACCGTTCTTTCGTCAATGTCCGCACCGACGCCCCATACTTTGTCGATGAGCTGGGCGCGTGAATAAACACGCCCCGGATGCTTGGCAAAAACCTGAAGAAATTTAAATTCCACAGCCGACAGACGCAGCGGTTTGCCGTTAACGCGTGCTTCGTACCGCTCGGCATCAATCTCAAGCGGCCCGACACGCAGCGTATCAGGAAGCGCATCTCCGCCTTTGCGGCGGATGACGGCACGAATTCTTGCGACCAACTCTCTCGGAGAGAAGGGTTTGGTCACATAGTCATCCGCTCCCGCTTCTAAACCTCGAACCCTGTCGTCCTCTTGTCCGCGCGCAGTCAGCATAATGACTGACAGACTCTCGTTGCTGTGATAGCTCCGAAGTTCGCGCAGCCAATCAAGGCCGGCGCAGTCCGGAAGCATCCAGTCCAAAAGAATGATGTCCGGTTTGGCTGCTTCAAGATTTTTCTTTGCTTCGGCAACGTTCGCTGCCTTCCGAACCTCCATTCCGGAAGTCCGACAGGTATAAGAAATTAACTCCAAAATTGACGGCTCATCTTCTACGATCAAAACGGATGTCGTCATCATCTCTCCTTATGCTTCGAGCGGAATGAGTTCAGCTAAAGCCTGAGCATGCTTTTTGGCTTCAGCGATATCTTCGCATTCCACCATCACGCGAACCAACGGTTCCGTCCCCGAAGCGCGCACCAAAACTCTTCCCTTTCCCTCCAACTCCTTCGAAGCGGCTTTGATCGCACCCAACAGAGTCTGATCTTCACTCCAGACATACCCGGCCTTGTATCTTCGGTTAATCAGAACCTGCGGCGTGAGAGCGACTTCGGAAAGAACAGATTCGAGCGTGGAACGGTTGCGTGCCAGAACCGAGAGAACCTGAAGACTAGAAACAATGCCGTCACCGGTTGTCTGTTTATCCAAAATAATGAGGTGGCCCGATCCCTCCCCGCCTAAGTCAATTCCTTCTCTAAGCATGACTTCTAAAACGTAACGGTCGCCAACCTTAGCACGATGGAACGGCACACCGAGTTTCTTGAATTGTTTTTCAATCGCAAAGTTGGTCATGAGCGTACCGACGACTCCGCTAAGCACTCCTCGGGTCATGCGATCCTTGGCAATGAGATAGAGCAGCTGATCGCCGTTATAGACTTGACGGCGGTCCGCCATGATCAGACGGTCGGCATCTCCGTCCAGCGCGATACCGATATCGCAGCCGGCCTTCTGAACGCGATCCGGAAGCGTTTCCGTATGGGTTGCGCCGACACCTTCATTAATATTGAATCCGTCAGGTGTATTACCTCCGCAAACGACGGTCGCACCGAGTTCATGATAGACATCCGGCGCAATGTGGTAGGCAGCGCCGTTGGCGCAGTCCACATAAATCTTGAAGCCCTTCAAATCTAGATCTGACGGGAAAGTGCTCTTGCAGAATTCGACATAGCGGCCTGCCGCGTCATCGAGACGGCGCGCTTTTCCGAGACGAGCGCTGTCTACACAGCTAAAACCGCGGTCCATTTCTTTTTCAATCTGCAGTTCCATTTCATCAGGCAGCTTGGTGCCTTTGTCCGAGAAAAACTTAATGCCGTTGTCATAGAAGGGATTATGAGAGGCGGAGATGACAACACCGGCACTCAGTCTCTGTGCTCTTGTGAGATAGGCAACAGCCGGTGTCGGAAGCGGACCGCCGAGCATCACGTCTACGCCGGCGCTTAAGAATCCGGCCTGAAGGGCGGCTTCCAACATGTAACCCGAGACGCGGGTATCTTTTCCAATAAAAACTCCGACCTCCCCGTCGGTTGTCTGCTGCTTAAGAATACGGCCGGCAGCCTGTGCCAAAAGCATGGCAAATTCTGGCGTAATCGGAGTTTGTCCGACTCTGCCTCTAACTCCGTCCGTTCCAAAATATTTTCGACTCATTTCAAATCCTTGTAGTGAACCATTGCCTTGTATATTGTGAGCGCTTCTTTCATTTGCTTAACGTCGTGAACTCGTACAATCGACGCGCCTCTTTCGACAGCGAGCAAATGCGCAGTTACGGACGAAATTAACCGTTCTTCTGCTTTCGCAACTCCGGTCACGGCTCCGAGCGAAGACTTCCGGCTCATGCCGTACAAAAGCGGATAACCTAATGATAAAAAATCTTCTGTCTTTGCAAGCAGTTCAAAATTCTGTGAAACCGTCTTTCCGAATCCGAAACCTGGATCTAAAACGATTTTTTCTGCCGGCACCCCGAGATCAGTCAAAGCCTGAGCCCTCTCAGTAAGGAAGCTTTTTACCTCAGACATTAAGTCCGTGTAAACGGGATTCTTCTGCATCGTTCGCGGCTCTCCCTGCATGTGCATCAGGCAAACACCGCATCCGCTCTTTTCCGCAGCCTCTAATGCACCGTCTCGGCGAAGCGCGTAGACATCATTAATAATCTGTGCACCGCCCTCTGCAGCCGCCTTCATTACTTCCGGCTTGCTCGTATCAACGGAAACTACCAAACCATGTGCGCTCAATGCCTCGATTACGGGAATGACGCGTTCCAACTCAGAGTGAACGCTTACTTCTTCTGCTCCCGGGCGAGTGGACTCGCCGCCGATATCCAGGATATCGGCGCCCTCTTCTGCCAACTGAAGACCGTGCTCAATTGCTTGTGCGGAGGAATAATATTTGCCGCCGTCACTGAATGAATCCGGAGTGACGTTAACGATGCCCATGATTTTCGGAGAAGAAAGATCGATGTTCCGATCGCGGCACTGCCAAAACTTCTGAACCATCTCAGCTCTCCAGCGCTTCTTTCAGACATTCTGCAAAGGGCTTTTCACCTTTGCGGTAGTTCACGAGAACACCGGCGGCGTCATAGTAAAAATGCATTCCTCCCAAAGGAGAAGCCAGCCACATCTCTTCCATAGCTTCCTGACGGTTAATCACAACGACTTTGCCATCCTCAAGTGTCAGAGTCAGGACATTGCCTTCACGATCAAAATCCACATCGGGATATTGGTCATCAACTAATTGCTCAATATCGTTGAAGGTTTTCTCCGATAACTCGATAAAATCTCTTTTTGTCATGGTAGATTTGTCAATTATGCTGAAACGTTCCCTCATTTTATTCTTTCCGTGCCTTCTCTTAACAGGCTGCGGAATCAAAGGTCCTCTGTACCTGCCGCCTAACCCGAATGATTCGTACCTCTCTCGAATCGGACAGCAAATCAACGAAATGACAGGAGAAGACACGGTCGGTGCCGCTCCCGCTGATGCCGCTCAAAAGGCACAGGATGAAGCTTTACCGGCAGAAGGAACTGACAAAAATCCGGGAGACGCAACTGAGCAGCTGCCCGACAGCGTCACAAGTCCTCTGCGCTCTGCGCCGAATAATCCGATGTCGACGGCTTACTAACACATATTCATGGGTTCAAGACAAAGATGAATCTCTCTCTTCCTAATGACCGAGAGTTCGCCTGGAAGGACGGTACTCTTTGGTGCGAAAACGTCCCGTTAAAAGATCTCGCGGCCCGCTTCGGAACTCCTTTATACGTTTATTCCAAACAAGCCATCGTCAATGCTTTTCAGAGCTATCAAAAGCCTCTGGAGCCCTATAAGCATTTGATGTGCTTTGCCGTTAAAGCAAATTCGAATCTTTCCATCATTCGACTTCTCGGGAAACTGGGTGCCGGATTCGATATCGTCTCCGAGGGAGAACTGCGCCGAATTCAAGCCGCCGGATGCGATACGAGCAAAGTGATTTTTTCGGGTGTCGCCAAGACTTATCATGAAATTGAAGCCGCGCTCGACGCCGATATCAAATGCTTCAATATTGAATCTCCGGCCGAATTAGATCGAGTCATTGCCGTTGCTCAAAAGAAAGGTAAGAAGGCTCGTGTTTCTTTCCGCGTCAATCCGGATGTGGACGCTAAGACGCACCCCTACATTTCTACCGGTCTCAAGAAAAACAAATTCGGTATCGCCTACGATCAGGCTGTCGAGCTTTATTTAAAAGCCTCCCGCAGTCCTGAACTTGAGGTCGTGGGCATTGACTGCCACATCGGTTCTCAGATTACGGATACCGCGCCTTTTGTGGATGCCTGCGAAAAGCTTTGCACCCTTCTCGACAAGCTTCGCCTGAACAGGATTGATCTTCAGCATATCGATTTCGGGGGCGGCCTGGGCATTCAGTACAGTAACGAAGCAGTTCCAAGTCCGACGGTCCTTGTGGCCGCCTTACGCAGGGTCCTAGTCAAACGAGGTTACGGCGATAAAGAAATGATCTTTGAAGCCGGCCGCTCTTTGGTCGGAAACAGCGGAGCTCTGTTGATGACTGTACAGTACATGAAACAGGGCGAGCTGAAAAACTTCTGCATAGTTGACTGCGGCATGAATGATATGATCCGACCTACGCTTTACCAGGCATGGATGCAAATCGTTCCGGTCACACCCAAAAAGGAAGAAAAAGAAACTTATTGCTACGTCGTCGGTCCTGTCTGTGAAACCGGCGATTGGCTTGGAAAAGACCGTCTGCTGAATGTTCAGGAGGGAGACCTCATGGCACTATTAAGCGCAGGAGCCTACGGGATGTCTATGGCCTCCAACTACAATTCACGCTGTCTGCCGGCCGAGGTCTTAGTCGACGGAAACAGGGCTGTCCTTATTCGTAAGCGGCAGTGTGCCGAAGAACTTTTCTCTGATGAAATTCTCGTCACCGACACTCAGCTTGGCTCAGACGGCCTCACTGATCAATAGCACGATTCTCTTAACCATAGGCTTCTGCTCAGGACAGAAGCCTATTTTCTTCTGATACCGTCATGGTCAAATGACTGAGGAAGCCGAGAATAACGCGGAGCTGAAGAAAAAGTAATCGTGCACGATTTTCTGTTCACTGAACGAGTCTACATCCCGCAACCTGCCGATGGTACAAAAGCTCACACGGACTTGAGGACCAACCCAGCTCATGACGTCCGAAAATACAACGCACGACTACAGTATGATAGGTTTGAAGTACAGCTTCTAACACTAGAGCTTACTTTCTCAACATTAACTAAGTGAGGCGAAGACTCTTCCTTTCTCCGTCAACTGTTCTACGAGGCGCCCCCGAGGGATCCTTCTGAGGACAGTTGACGAAAAGAGTAAGTCTTGTGCAGAGGCTTCTTGCCTGCAGATCTCACAACTTGATAAATACGCTTGCTTTTCTTTACCTATTTAAGTTAGTCCTTCGCCTTTATTCTTGCTTTCCGTGGGAGAATGTGTCGTTAAAAACTGCCTGACTGAGACTTTTCCGATGCATATTGAAAACGAAGTTAAACTTGACTTTAAAGACGTTCTCATTCGTCCGAAACGTTCAACGCTTTCGAGCCGCTCCAATGTCGATTTAATCCGACCTTTTACACTGCGCAACAGCAGAGTTGAATACTCCGGCGTCCCTATCATTGCTGCCAACATGGACACCACCGGAACCTTTGAAATGGCTGAGGCCCTGGGAAAATACGATCTTTCCGTGGCGCTCCACAAACATTACTCTGAGGACGAGTATGTCGCCTATTTCAATGGTCTCAAACGCAAGTCCACTGCCTTCTATTCCATGGGCATCACGGACAACGATTTGAAGAAATTCAAAGCAGTCATGGAACGTGCGCCAGGGGCTATCGAGTACCTCTGTATCGACGTCGCCAACGGCTACACGGAGATTTTCGTCGATTTCGTCTCCAAAATCAGAGAAGAATTCCCGCACCTTGCCATCATGGCCGGCAACGTCGTCACCGGCGACATGACGGAAGAATTGATCCTGGCGGGCGCTGATATCGTTAAAGTCGGCATCGGCCCGGGTTCGGTTTGCACCACTCGCAAGATGACCGGCGTCGGTTATCCCCAGCTCTCCGCCATCATTGAATGCGCAGACGCAGCTCACGGTCTGGGAGGCCTCATCTGCTCCGACGGCGGCTGCACTCGTCCGGGAGATATCGCCAAAGCCTTCGGCGGCGGCGCAGACTTCGTGATGCTCGGCGGCATGCTCGCCGGCCACAATGAAAGCGGCGGTGAGGTCATCGAAAAAGACGGAAAGATCTACCGTTCTTTCTACGGAATGAGCAGCAAATCCGCTATGGACAAATATTCCGGCGGAGTTGCTAAATATCGTGCAGCAGAAGGAAAGACGGTCTACCTTGAAGACCGCGGTCCCGTTGCAGACACCGTTCAGGAAATCCTCGGCGGCGTCCGCTCGGCCTGCACATATGTCGGTGCCCGTCGACTGAAAGAACTCACGAAACGCACGACTTTCGTCCGTGTTACTCAGCAGTTAAACGAGGTCTTCGGTAAGTCGTAATCAATAGACTTTTCCTCACGGCCGCCCTTGTGGCGGCCTTTTTGTGCCTGAATTGACAACATTTTCTTCTATCTCCGTACAACTTACATAGAATGGTTTGATCAGTTTATTTTGGAGGGGGAGGAAACAATGAACCACTCTGTCACGCACAAAGACGCAGCTGAACCTCAAAAAATTGACGGTCAAAATGCCGTAATCGTTGAAAAAAAATCGGAAGAACTCGAAGATTCCAAGTTTGACCTTGGCGGTTACGAAAATCCGTATCAGTATCTAAAACAATTCCTCCGAACAACGGACGAGACAGCCGCCGATAAAGTCGCTGATGCCGTCATGAGAAATCTCACGGGGCAAGGCCAGGAGAAACTCCTGAAATCCCTCATTGAACATGCCTGCTGCAGTTTTGATAAAAAGATCTCTGCAACAGCTGACATGAACGCCCTAAGAAAGGATTTGAAGCCAGGCGAATATCCCTACGTCAACGGTTACAACCGAGATCTATACAACAAGCAGCTTCGCAGTCTGCAGATTGAACTTCTGAAACTGCAGTCATGGATTCAAAAGAAAGGCAAAAAACTTGTCATTATTTTTGAAGGACGTGATGCAGCCGGCAAAGGCGGAACCATCCAGCGCTTTACCGAGCATCTGAATCCAAGAGGCGCCAGAATCGCCGCGCTTCCAAAGCCCACGGCCACGGAAGAAAGGCAATGGTACTTCCAGCGCTACGTCGCTCACCTTCCCTCTGCCGGTGAAATGGTCTTCTTTGATCGTTCCTGGTACAACCGAGCAGTCGTCGAACCGGTCATGGGCTTCTGCACAAAGGAGCAGTACGAAACGTTCATGAAAGAAGTGCCTTCTTTTGAACGCAATCTGCTCTCAGAAGACATTATTCTCTTTAAGTTCTGGCTGAACGTGACTCGCGGAGAACAAAAACGCCGCTTCAGACAGCGCCGCAAAGATCCGCTGAAACAGTGGAAACTCTCTCCGGTCGATCTGGCTTCTCTGAATAAATGGGATGACTACACCAAGCACATCAACCAAATGTTCTTTGCTACCGATACCGTAGATGCGCCTTGGATCGTTGTGGAAAGCGACGATAAGATGAGAGCGCGTTTGAACGCTATTCGCTTTGTGCTCTCCAGCCTGCCTTACACAGACAAAAACGAAAAGAAGATCGGCGAAGTCGATCCTCGCATCGTTTTCCGTGCTGCGGCAGTAACCGGTACTCTCACTAAAAAAGATAAGGACGGTAAAAAATAATTGAAGAGGACCGCTTGGCCGACAAGCGGTCTTCTTTGCGTTAATCTACGCAGATTATTTATGAGGTCACTTATGAGCGCCCTTTTTGATTCAGCACGATTTGTTATGTCCGTCTCAGAGCTTATGGGGCTGCCTGAGACTGAACTCCCTGAAATTGCATTCGCCGGAAGGTCTAACGCCGGAAAGTCGACAACAATTAACGTTCTTTGCCGCCAGTCCCGCTTGGCGTTTTCTTCTAAGACACCCGGAAGAACGCAGCTTTTGAATTTTTTCGAACTCTCGCTTAAAGGAGAAATACCGAGACAAAGGATTCCCGAATGCTTCCTCGTCGACCTTCCGGGCTACGGCTATGCAAAAGCCGCTCCCGAAACGCGTAGGAACTGGGAGGGCCTCGTCGGCGGCTACGTCCAGCAAAGACCTCAGCTGATGGGTATGGTTTTGGTGATGGACGCCAGAAGACCCTTCATGCCTGCAGACGAATTCCTATTGGATTTCCTCTCCGTCAGACCCGATCTCAAGCTTCATCTCCTGCTGAATAAAGCCGACCAGCTCAAGACCATGGAAAAACGTCAGGTCTTAAACACCGTTAAAGATCGAGCTCTGGCGATGGGCAACCATGTAAGCGTCCAGCTTTTCTCAGGCCTTAAGAAAGAAGGCGTTGAGCAACTTCAGAACGTGCTTTGTACATGGCTGAACTTACCCTTAGGCAGCTAAAATTTAATTTTTGTTTCACGATTGAGCTCTATGATTATCCATAGAGCTTTTTCTTTACTTACAAACGTAGAATCGAAATGCAGACATTAGGCAAATTCCCTTCCGTTCGCATGCGCAGAATGCGTCATGATGATTTCTCCCGCCGTTTAATGCGCGAAAGCCGCGTTAGCGTCGACGATCTGATCTACCCTGTGTTCGTCATCGAAGGCAACAACAAACGCGTCCAGGTGCCTTCTATGCCCGGCGTAGAGCGTCTTTCTTTAGACCTCCTGCTCAAGCAGGCAGAAGAATGCGTCAAACTCGGCATTCCGGTCATGGCTCTCTTCCCGTCTATCGACGCTTCCTTAAAAACACCCGACGGCAGAGAAGCAGCCAATCCCGACGGTTTAATCCCTCGCGTGGTGCGTTCTTTGAAAGAACACTTCCCGGAACTCGGGGTGATGTGCGATGTCGCACTCGATCCCTACACAACACACGGTCAGGACGGCCTTATTGACGAAACCGGCTTCATCCTTAACGACGAAACCATCGAAATGCTTGTGAAGCAGATGCTTGCTCAGGCTCAGGCCGGCGCAGACATCGTTGCGCCTTCCGACATGATGGACGGTCGTATCGGCATCATCCGTGACGCTCTCGAAGCCCACGGTCTGATCTACACAAAGATCATGGCCTATTCCGCTAAATACGCCTCCTGCTACTACGGTCCTTTCAGAGATGCTGTCGGTTCTGCCTCGAACCTCGGAAAAAGCAACAAGGCCGTTTACCAGCAGGATCCGGGCAATACCAACGAAGCCCTGTGGGAAGTCGGTTTAGACCTGGCTGAAGGCGCCGATATGGTCATGGTCAAGCCCGGCATGCCGTACTTGGATGTCCTCTGGCGCGTTAAACAGGAATTCCAGGCCCCGACCTTCGCTTATCAGGTCAGCGGCGAATACTCCATGCTTATGGCCGCTTTCCAGAACGGCTGGCTCGACGAGAAAAAGACAATCATGGAAACCATGCTCTGCTTCAAGAGAGCCGGTGCAGACGGTGTCTTAACTTACTTCGCACCTCAGGTTGCCCGCTGGCTTAACGAAGAAGGCCGCAAATAATGCAGCCGCTGCGCTTTGAGAAAGAGCGCAGATAGTACAAAGCCTCTGATTCGATTGAGATTCAGAGGCTTGATTTTTATGACAGGAAAACGTTTTGAATAGTCTGCCGGCGAACGCGCAAAACTTCGCGATCCTGCTAAAAGTCTTTCGAAGGATCAAATTCCGCCATGAATTGGCGAATTTTGCGGCCGTCGCGCTTGGTAGGACGTCCGTGATAATCGCTTCCGGGCATCGGCATAAATCGGCTGTTTTCTTTGATACGAGTACGCGCCTCTAAGCTTTCAGGCGTTTCTTCATAGAGTGTTTGGGCCACGGTCGCACTTCCGCGTTTGGAGGAAAGAGCTTTGACAACAACGACGAAGCGCTCCTCGCCGCGAATGATTTCAAGTTGATCGCCGACCCTGATATCTTTGCTCGCTTTCAGCCTGACGCCGTTCATGCGAACACGGCCGAGCTCGATATTGTCCTGAGACAAAGTTCGCGTTTTAAAAAATCGCGCTGCCCAAAGCCACCTATCCAGCCGTACTGAAATCGATTCCTCTGCCGCCGGTTTAATCTGCGTATTCTTCATTTTTGTTTCCTTATGCGCGGACACAACAAAGGGGATGTTGCAAAAGTCCTGAGAAGGACGGTTAGCGCATCCCCTTTCTTCT
>OGOT01000348.1_pt1 | contig 43575 bp, 37 predicted proteins | sample 1552791 | NCBI WGS metagenome assembly OGOT01 (sample SAMEA2580160, study PRJEB22360) | human gut metagenome | biome: human gut; feature: human-associated habitat; material: faeces | place: Denmark | collected 2008/2010
GTACTTTCTTCGGCATCTTCCGTATCCGGATTCACCATCTTCTGATAAGCTTCATCCAGATCTTTTACATTCATCTTGTTCACCAGATAAACTTTATCCTCAACTACCGCCGCATAGAAGTTTGTATCATATTCATAATACTTCACCGTAGTTTCTTTTCCGTCTGTATCTTTAAAGATAAAGGTATATGCCGGATCTCCTTCTGGAGTATACTCCTCAGTAAGACGTTCCTGTGCGGTCATGTTGATGAGTTTATTGTAGAAAGTCGTGAATGTGGATTCATCGAGGTCTTCGCCATCTAACTTGTAAGTTGTTGTAGTAGTCTCTTCCTCATCATCAGAAGAACTTTCATCAGAGGAGTCTGTATCTGTGGAACTCTCATCCGATGTTTCTGTACTGCTTTCATCTGTAGTATCAGAATCTGTATCGTCTATGGTATCTTCATCTTCTGCCTTTACGGTTTCCGTTACAATGTTTATTGTATGATCTCCGTCTGCGCTCTGTACTTCCAGGGAATCCAGATCATTGGAAGAAACATAGCTTACTGTCAGGTTGTAGAAATCAGACATTGTACTGTCGAGGATATCTGTCAGAGAATCTTTCGTGATCGTGTAAACTTCTTTGCTGTCATCTACTTTCACATAACGGTCATCGCCGGTCTCATCTCCCACATAAATGGTAAGCGTCTTCTCTACCGTCTGTGTTTCCTGTTCATCCTCAGTATACTTCACAGTAATAACTGCATACGGATCGTCAAATCCATACTTAGAATCGTCGGTGCAGTTATAATCTACAAATTTATCGTATGCCAGAGATCCAACTGCCGATGTCACAGTTCCTGCTTTTGTAGTATCTGCCTTCTCTGTAGTCTTTCCATCAGACACATTCCAGAACAGATTGTCTGTATCCTGTGTAAGCTCATAACCATTCTCTTTATCTACTTTAACATCTGTGATCGTAGCAGATGTTACGGATGGAAATGTGCCACTCTCCGCAAAATCATACAAAGTTCCCATAAAAGGCTCTATTGAGCTGCTGGATACCAGATAAACATTTTTATCATCATCCTCTTTTTTCACATAGTACTGATTATTTGAAGATTCCATACCAATCTGAAGACTTGTATCACCATCAGCTGTTGTCAGCGTAATGGTATTCTGCGGATTATCCAGATCATACTGACTCATATCTTCCACATCGGAAATCTCCTGGTCAGCAGTCAGGGATGCAACTCCCTTTACTGCACTGTCAACCGTGTCCTGATTCACCGGAAAATTCGCATCAGATTTTTCTGTCCAGCTATCATCTTTTTTATCAAATTCTACTTCATTCTGGTCTGCGGTAAATGAAACTGCTGTTATATCATCTGCCTCCAGACTTACCAAATCTACGCTTGTGTCATTCTCTTCATTTTCTTTTTCTTCCTGTGAGGTAACATAAAAGTTTACGCCTTCATACGCTGCGCACAGCACTCCCAATACGACTACTGCCGAAACCAGTTTGACTGTTTTTTTCTTCATTTATGCCTTTCTCCTTTTCAGCCATACCATAAATCCCATTACCAGGAAGACTACCGGGATGATTCCCATTACCATGATCTTCCAGAAGCTTACATCATAAGCAGTCAGTGTCAGATAGGAAATCTGCAGGTTTTTAGATGGAACAGAAATTGTTGATGTCTCATCCGAGCTGCACATCCAGCTCAGAGAACTCATGATCATCTGCTCATTTCCACCGGATACCATCTGGTTGATCTGGCTGTCCATCAGATTTGAAGAAGTATAATAAACGATCTGTGTCTCTTTGTCATCATCCAATGTTTCTGTAATACTTACACCAAGATCAAACGGACCATCAATATCATCATTGGTTTTTTCAATCGCTCCACTGTTGACATCCACTTTGGAATAAGCACTGTCAGAAGTTGTCAGAAGACTGTTGATCGTAACGGTATCTCTGACATCATCTGTCTTCTTGATTCCCTGTGCATAAGGCATCAGAACATAATAACCTTTGGATGCAAAATCAGAGACTGCATCGGTGCTGTTGACTGTCGGTACCAGATAATAAGGCATCTGCGCATAATGCTGTGAATCGCCTTCAATTACAATACCCTCTGTTCTCTCTACTCCATAGTTCTTGAGAACCGCATCAAAATTATCCATGGATTCTTCTGTATAATCAGAGAAGATCATAGCTTTTCCGCCATTTTCAAGATAATCAATGATCGCATCTTTCTCAGATTCGGAAATATCGGAAGTTGGTGCGTTGATTAGCAGGCACGCAGCATCATCCGGGACACTTTCTTCTGTGATCAGGTTCAGAGATTTAATATCAATATTTGCTTTCTGGATATCTTCCTGAAGAGTAGAATCCAGGTCTTTTTCACCATGTCCATCCAGTGTATAAAGAACCGGAAGGTCTTCGGAAGTTACATAGGAAATAGCACTGTCGATCTGTCCTTCTCCATCGAATCCTGTCGTTGTGGACTGATACGTATTATAATCAATCGAAGATTCATAAATACTGCTATAATTTACAACTTTGCTTCTGTCACCACATACCACAATCAGGCTGTTTGCAGCAACATCATCACTGGTATATTCTGACGTAAATTTCGGATTTACAACAGGATCTTTCTGTTCTACTTTAATATGATCTGATCCTTCTTCATATTTCTCAAGTAACTTTTTAATCGTTTCATCTTCAGAGCCGCTCTGTACGACCTGATAAATCGTTACATCTTTATCCAGTTTTTTCAGGAAGTTCTTTGTATCATCAGTGATACTGTAAAGTTTCTGAGCACTGACATCCACTTCTGTATATTTGGATGGAAGGGAACCAACGATCATATTGACTACAAGAACGATTACGATAAATACTGCACTGATCACAACGCTGTAAGAACCGTTCTTGATGTATTTTTTATTCATGGAATCCTTTATTTTCTGTTTTAAAGGTTTCTTTTCTTTTTTGGCTGTCTCTTTTGCCGGATTTTCAATCTTATCTGCTTTCTTTGCTTTCAGTTTTTCCGTAAATTTCATTGTCTCCCACCTCCTTAATTCCAACGTCTCTTGGCAATCGACTGTACAGTCAGGAACAGGCAGACTTCAATCACAGACAGGAAATACAAAATGCCTTTGACATCAAAGATTGCATTTGCAAAGTTGTCAAAGTGACTGCTCAGGTTAAAGATATCCAGCACTTTCTGAATTCCGCCTGAGAAGAAGCTGGAATTTACAACATACACAATTGCCAGGGCAATCTCACCAACTACACAGATGACTGCTGAGATCAGGAAGTTTTTGATCATTGTATAGATTATGATCGCGGCTGCCAGAATCAGAAGTCCAAATGTAACACAGGTAGAAAGTGCTCCTTCTGAGAAGAAAGAGGAAATTCCATTCATCATATAAAAAGCAAACAGAATAACAAATGTCAGTACTGCCGCAATTACCTGACTTTCTGTCAATGAGGAAATAAACACACCAATTGCAAGATTTGCACATCCCAGAAGGAAAAATCCAAGGATCGCAGTGTATGCTGCTCCCAGAGATACTGTTCCGAATTTTGTCATGAGCAGTGGATACAGACACATAATCAGCATCGGAATCGCAAAGATCGTAACCAGTGCAAAATATTTACCAAAAACAATTTTTTCAATAGACACCGGTGCTGTAAGAAGCAGCTGATCTGTTTTCTGTTTACGTTCTTCTGCAAGGACTCTCATGGTAAGGATCGGTACACTGATCAGAAATACAAAGGTCAGTGCACTTAATGTGTACTCAAAACGCGGATATGCTGCTCCAAGCTGATATGCTGAAAAATAAATACCTGTCAGAAGCAGGATAAAAAATATGAACAGGTAACCGAGCATAGAAGTAAGGTAACTTCTCAGCTCCCTTTTATATACTGCGATCATTTATTTTCCCCCTCCTTTTTGTCTGTCTCTTTTTCGTTCTTTTTCTTCTTATCATCTTCAGTCAGTTCAAGGAAGATTTCCTCCAGAGATACTTTCTTCGACTGCATTTCCAGAATTGGGCAGTGTGCATCTGCCATTTTGAAGAACACCTCTTCACGGATATCCATATCCTCTTTTGTAGAAAGCATTACATTCCATGCATGTTCTTCCTTTGCATCCTCTATCTTAATATCTTTGATATCACTGATCTGTCCAAGTGCAATGCGAATATGATCTTTATCACCTTTCACAAGCAGATTTAAGGTATTGGAACCTTCTGCAAGTTTACCAAGGTTTTCCGGTGTATCACTGGCAACCAGTTTTCCATGAGAAATGATCAATACATAATCGCAGACAGCACTGACTTCTGACAGAATATGCGAACTTAAAATAACCGTATGTTTCTTCTTAAGGCTCTTGATCAGATCACGAATCTCTATGATCTGTTTCGGGTCAAGACCTACGGTTGGCTCATCCAGGATGATTACTTCCGGATAACCAAGAATTGCCTGTGCAAGTCCAACTCTCTGTCTGTAACCTTTGGACAGATTCTTGATCAGACGGTTTTTCATATCGGTAATCTTTACCATTTCCATGACTTCTTCTACCATGGATTTTTTTTGATCTTTTGGGATTTTTTTGAGATCAGCAACGAAATTCATATATTCGCCTACTGTCATGTCGAAATAAAGAGGCGGCATCTCCGGCAGATAGCCGATGCATTTTTTTGCCTGCTCCGGTTCATCCAGTATGTCATGACCATCAATGGTTCCCGTTCCCTCCGTAGATGCTATATAACCAGTAATCATATTCATAGTCGTAGATTTACCAGCTCCGTTTGGCCCCAGAAAGCCGTAGATTTTGCCTTTCTCAATTTTAAAAGAAAGGTGGTCAACTGCCGTATGGTCTCCATAGCGTTTGACCAGATTGTTTACTTCAATCACAAGTCTCTCCTCCTTTTTCTTTAAACAGAATATTGTATTCTGCAAATATTTACAAAACAAAAGATGCCTCCAGGTGAAACAGAGATAGGGGGTACCTGGAAGCATCTTCCATAATGAGCCGACTTTAACGTCTGCTCTGAAAATATTCTATGAGGAAGTTGTGATAAAAATTGGATAAATCTGTGATGATTTTGTGAAAATAAAACGTATTTTTGAAATAGTTTTTCTAAAAACAGTTTCTGTTTATGAAAGAGGCTCTTTCAGAGGTGTTCCTGCCTTACGCGGATAGCGGCCCGGTGTTGGTTTCATTTTCTCGATTACAACGAGAGAACGCTGGATTTCAGAATCCGGAAGATTAAAATAAACCACATCCTGAATCTTGCCGCCGAGGATCTTAACTGCTTTTTCTGCCTGCTGCAGTTCTTCCTGAACCGTGCCAGACTTGTAAGAAATAAAATTTCCGCCCACTTTTACATATGGAAGACAGTACTCAGACAACGTAGCCAGATTGGAAACCGCGCGGGATACGCACAGATCATACTGCTCACGGTATGCTTTATTTTTGGCAAATTCTTCTGCCCTGCCATGAATTGCAGTAATATTTTCCAGTTTCAGAAGAGCAAAGGTTTCTTCGAGAAAATTAACTCTCTTCTTCAATGAGTCAAGAAGACAGGCTTCCAGATGCGGAAACGCAATCTTAAGTGGTACTCCCGGAAATCCGGCTCCTGTTCCGATATCCATAATTTTGCTGACTTTTGTCATATCTACTGCCTTCACACAGGCAAGACTGTCCAGGAAATGCTTTACCAGCACTTCCTGAAACTCGGTAATACCAGTCAGGTTCATGACCTTGTTTTTTTCTGCCAGATATTCATAAAAAGCAATAAACTGCTGTTTCTGTGTATCATTCAGAGCAATTCCGAGTTCTTCACACCCTTGCTCCAGTACTTTCAGATCATAAGACAATATTATATCCTCCTATTCTCAGGAATTTGAATTTCTTCTGTATTGTTCAAGATAAACCAGCAGTCCAGAGATATCCGCAGGAGATACGCCTGAAATACGAGATGCCTGTCCGATAGAGATTGGACGGTATTCTTCCAGTTTCTGCCTTGCTTCGATACGAAGACTGCCAACCTTTTCATAATCCAGGTCTTCCGGAATTTTCTTTGCTTCCAGTTTTTTGAACTGCTCTACCTGCTTCAGCTGTCTCTTGATATATCCTTCATATTTCAAATTGATCTCTACCTGCTGCTTCACATCCCATGGAAGCTCCGGTCTTTCTTTGTCAATTGGTGCCAGATCTTCATAGTTCAGTTCCGGTCTGCGGATCAGTTCTGCAATCGTTGTTCCGGATTTCAGAAGTGTACTTCCTTTTTCTTCCAGCAATTTCTGGACCTCCGGTGTTCCGCCGATCGTTGCATGTTCGGTACGCTCGATTTCTTTCTGAATTGCCTCTTCTTTTCGAAGAACTGCCTGATATGTTTCTTCATCAATCAGACCAACCTGATATCCTTTTTTACGGAGACGAAGATCTGCATTATCCTGTCTCAGCAGAAGACGATATTCTGCACGGCTTGTCATCATTCGATACGGTTCATGGTTTTCTTTTGTAACCAGGTCATCGATCAGTACTCCAATATAAGCTTCGGAACGGTCCAGAACCAGCTGTTCCCGGCCTTTTACCTCCATAGCTGCATTGATTCCGGCAATCAGCCCCTGAGCCGCTGCTTCTTCATATCCGGAGCTTCCGTTAAACTGTCCGCCACTGAACAGGCCTTTGATCTTTTTGAATTCCAGCGTCGGATACAGCTGCCGTGGATTGATGCAGTCATACTCAATTGCATAGGCGTTCTTAACAATCTTTGCATGTTCCAGTCCCGGAACAGAATGGTACATTTCATCCTGTACATCTTCCGGAAGAGAACTGGACATGCCTCCAATATACATTTCGTTCGTATAAAGTCCTTCTGGTTCAATAAATACCTGATGACGTTTTTTATCCGCAAAACGAACGACCTTGTCCTCGATAGATGGACAGTATCTCGGTCCGGTACCTTCAATCATACCGGAATACAATGGCGAACGGTCCAGATTATTACGGATGATCTCATGCGTTTTTTCGTTTGTATAAGTCAGCCAGCAGGACTTCTGCTGGATCTGTACAGACTCCGGATCCGTTGAAAATGAGAATGGAACTACTCTTTCATCGCCAAACTGCTCTTCCATTTTGGAATAATTGATCGTATTTCCGGCAATTCGTGCCGGTGTTCCTGTCTTGAAGCGGAACATCTCGATTCCAAGCTCTTTGAGTGAATCTGTCAGATAATTGGCCGCCTGCAGTCCATTTGGTCCGGTATAATTGCTGACATCACCGTAGATACATCTTGCTTTCAGGTACGTTCCTGTACAGAGTACAACTGCCTGGCAGTGATAAACTGCACCTGAATAAAGCTGCACTCCTGTAATTTTGCCTTCTTCCACGAGAAGCTTTGTGACTTCTCCCTGTTTAATGGTCAGATTCTCCTGATTTTCCAAAGTCTTTCTCATCTCTGTGCTGTAGGCCTGTTTGTCTGCCTGTGCTCTCAGTGAATGAACTGCCGGTCCCTTGGAACTGTTCAGCATCTTTGACTGAATAAAAGTTTTGTCGATATTTTTTCCCATCTCTCCGCCAAGCGCATCCAGTTCTTTTACCAGATGTCCCTTGGAGCTGCCGCCGACATTCGGGTTACATGGCATTAAGGCAATACTGTCTACGCTTACCGTAAACATTACTGTATCCAGCCCCAGACGTGCACAGGCAAGTGATGCTTCACAGCCTGCATGTCCCGCTCCTACTACAACAATATCACAGGTTTTTTCCAGTGTTTTTGTCTCCATTATTTATCTTCCCTTCTTATTTACCAACGCAGAATTTGCTGAAAATCTCGTTTACAAGGTCTTCTCCCACAGATTCACCCACGATGCGTCCAAGACTCTCGTACGCATTCATCAGGTCAATGGAAAAGAAGTCCTCGGACATTCCCATAGCAATACTGTCCATTACAAGCTTCAGGCTTTCCTTTGATTCTTCAAGTGCGGCCTTATGACGGGCATTTGTAATATATACCTCATCATTAAAGGAAATCTCTCCTCCAAAAAACATATCTTTAATCTGTTCTTCCAGTTCTGTAATGCCTTTTTCTTCTTTTGCAGAAATCGGAATTACAGGATGTCCTGTTTTTTCTTTCAGGATTTCCGGCTGGATTTCCGGCTGAAGATCAGTTTTATTATACAGGATAATCGCCTTTTTTCCAGTAAGCATTTCCATGATTTCTTCATCATTTTCGTCAAGCGGAACAGAAGAATCCACTACATAAAGAATCAGATCTGCTTTCTGTGCCATTTCTCTGGCTCTGTCTACCCCTATTTTTTCCACAATATCCTTTGTTTCCCGGATTCCGGCTGTATCAATAATCTTCAGAGATATTCCATGAAGTGTGATATATTCCTCCAGAATGTCTCTGGTCGTCCCTGCAATATCTGTCACAATAGCCCGGTTTTCTCCGATCAGAAGATTTAACAGTGAGGATTTTCCGGCATTTGGTTTTCCAAGGATAACTGTCTGGATTCCCTCCTGGATCATCTTTCCGTCAGAAGAAGTTTTCAACAGGCGCTTCACTTCTTTCTGTTCATTATCCACAACTTCCAGAAGTTCCTGGGGATATCCATCCAGACTGATATGTTCCGGATCATCCAGTGCCGATTCTATATATGCAATGTGATAAATCAGCTTTTCTCTGATATCTCGGATTGCTTTCTGCACAGAACCTCTTAACTGATCCATGGAACTGCGAAGCGCATATTCATTTTTCGCCTGTATAACATCCATAACAGCCTCTGCCTGGGACAGATCCATCCGTCCGTTCAGGAAGGCACGTTTGGTAAATTCTCCTGGTTCTGCAATTTCGGCACCATTTTTCAGCACTGTATCCAAAACCCTCTGCATAGCATATACACCACCATGACAGTCTATTTCTACTGTATCTTCTCCTGTAAAAGTCCTCGGTGCATGCATGATCATTACCAGAACCTCATCAATCAGTTCCTCTCCATCATAAATATATCCATAATGAATGGTATGAGTCGGAACTTCTTTTATTTTTTTCTTCCCGCCTTTTGATCTGTAGATACGGGAAATCACATCCATGGCATTCTCACCGCTGATACGGATGATTCCGATTCCGGACGCACTCATGGCTGTGGAAATTGCTGCGATTGTTGTTTCCATTTTTTTCTCCTCACTTGCCTGTTCTATAATAGTTCCGTCCCTGCGGAACAGTAGACTGTTACAATAATTCTGTCATCTTATATACATAACAGGAAAATCACACTGACTACTGTTATTTTTTCTGCAAGTGTGTAATCTCTCTGGTATATATACAAGACTTTCCGTAAAATAAAAATGTTACTCCAGGCAAAAGTACACACGCAAAGTTACGTGTTATTCACGCTTTCACCTAGAATAACATTCTTTTTTCATATCTGCAATGAAGCAGTCATAATATTAATTTCTTTTTAATTTTACCACTACATGACGGTAAGGCTCTTCACCCTCACTGACTGTCTCAACGAATTTATTTCCCTGAAGAGCAGAATGGATAATTCTTCTCTCATAAGGATTCATTGGCTCAAGAATAACCGGCTTGCGGGTTTTTCTTACTTTATAAGCAATACCTCTTGCAAGGTTCTCAAGAGTTTCTTTACGGCGCTTGCGGTAATCTTCTGTATCAAGTTTTACACGAATGTAATTTGATTTACCTTTATTTACCACAAGACTCGTCAGATACTGAAGAGAATCCAGAGTCTGGCCTCTCTTGCCGATAAGGATTCCCATATCTTCGCCTTCAAAGTCAACTTCCAGACTTCCGTCCGTTGTGTTATATTCAGATGTAATCTCTACTTCTCCAAGATTCATGGACGCAAATACATCACGAAGGAATACCTTTGCTCTGTTTTCTACTTCTTTAATCTCTTCCGGATCTGTAAGAATCTCAACAGGCTTTGCCGGTTTTACCGGTTTAGCCGTCTTTTCTCTGACTTGTTTCTCTTTTGGCTCTCTGAATTCTCTCGGCTGTTTTTCTTTTGCAGCCCTTTCCTTTACAGGTTTTGGCTGTCTTGGTTTCTCAGAAACAACTTTCGGCTCTTTGATTTCTTTCTTTACCGGTTTTATAGCTTCCGTTTTCTTTTCTTCCTGAACCGGGGCTTCCTCTTTGAAGGAATCGAGTTTCACTGTCTCTACGATCTCCTTCATTTCTTCTTCCTCAGAAACCGGCTCAATCTTACGAACCTTAATTACTGCAGGCTTGCTTCCGATTCCGAAAAATCCGTTGCTGCCTTCACTTATTACCTGAATCTCAAGCTGGTCACTGGATACGCCAAGCTCGATACATGCTTTTGTAATTGCTTCACTCTTTGTTTTCGCTGAAAACTGGATATAATCCTCCATGCCAACCCCTCCGTTCCTGACTACTTCTTCTTATTACGCTCATCAAATGCTTTTACCAGATTGGCCTTTGCAGTAATGCTGCCAGGTTTTGCATTCGCAGCGTCTTTGTAAGCTTCTTCAACCTTCTTGGCTCTTGTCTCAACATTTGTATTGCTGCTGCCTTTTTCAATCTTATTGATATTCTTGGCGCTCTGATGGGCCTGATTTGTAATCTTCTGAGGTGGAAGTCCCGCTTTCTCACGCTTCTTTTCCATCTTCTTCATATTCTCACTGATCAGGTCTTCAATCTGGATCTTATCCATCTTTTTATTGATAACAACCTGCTGCACACTTCTTACTGCTGCACTTGCTACCCAGTAAATACCAAGACCTACCGGGAATGTGAAACAGAATACTGCTGACATCAGCGGCATTACCATATTCATTGTCTTCATGGAATTCATCATTGCGTCCTGCTGTGAATCACCACCCTGCTGTGCTGCCTGAGGCATCAGCTTTATGCTGAGTGTCTGTGTAGCCCACGCAAGAATCGGGATAAGAATCGCAACGATAGCAAGAAGAACAGATCCACCTACAAAAGCTGCTTTAATATAAGTCAGTGGCTGATCAGCGATATTCAGACCAAAGAAATTCTGCACATGTGAAATCTCTTTTGCAGTGCTGTTCAGTGTATCAGTAAATCCTGCAAACTGGCTTGTCTCAGCAAGTGTTTTCCACTGAGAAGGTGATAATGCATACAAAAAGTCTGTGACTGAATTACTTGTAGCTTTACTTCCATCCATAATAAGCTGAACTCTTGTCATCTTATTATCTGTGATAAACTGCTGAAGGATATCTGTATATCCGTTTACACCTGTAATACTGGTAACTGCAGATGCAAGGATATCCCTTACACTTCCTACATATGCCGGAATTTTATAAATTACCTGATATAAGGCCATCAAAATAGGGAACTGGATTGCAAGCTGTACACAGCTTCCTGTAGGAGATACACCGTATTTCTGATATACAGCCTGTGTTTCCTCCTGCATTTTCTGCATTGCAGCAGTATCATTGTTTTTTCCCTTGTACTTCTTCTGAATTTTCTGAAGTTCCGGCTGCATGATCGCACTCAGCTTAGAGAATTTCTGCTGTTTGATCTGCAGTGGGGTCATAAGAGCATAAATAAGGATACTGAAGATGATAATACAAAGACCGATATTCTGAATTCCAAAGATATTCAGCAATCTGTAAATACCATCCATGATCCATCCCATAACGGTCGCAAGCTGACCAATGATAGGAGTGCTGCTCTTTGTCGCTAAAATCATTTCCAAGTTCATTTCCTCCTAGAATCCATAAATGACAGGAGGTTCCTTCGATCGATCAATATTCAATTTTCAAGTACATTCCTGTCTTTACGGTACAGGGTCATAGCCTCCGTGGGAAAAAGGATTACAGCGAAGTATCCTCCATACCGCAAGAAGACCACCCTTTAATGCACCATATTTTTCGATTGCTTCTAAACCATATTGAGAACATGTGGGAATATAAGGACATTTTGTTCTCTTCATCGGTGATATATACTTTTGATAGAGTTTAATTATTCTGATCAGAAACTTCTTTATCATTGTTCTTACCTGCTATGCAGTGCTTTCCCGCCAGATGCATCAGCGCACTCTCTATCTCTTGATAGGTTCTGTCCTTTGCCTGTGGGCGTGCAACTACTACAATGTCCAAACTGTTTTCAAATTCCGCTTCATTCAACCGATAACTTTCTCTTATCAATCTGGTGAGTCTGTGGCGAACCACACTATTCCCTACTTTTTTACTTACTGATATTCCCAGACGATTCTTCATGTACTGATTTTTCAGTACGTACATCACCAGATACCGATTACCTTTTGATGTTCCATTTCTGTATACTTTTTGAAAATCTTGATTTTTTTTTAAGGACTCTGATCTTTGCATAGAATCCCCTTTCCTGATCTCTTTTTTAAGAGAAGAAAAGACCACATAATTGCGGTCTTATTCTTAGGCTGATAAATGCTTTCTTCCTTTTAATCTTCTGGCAGCTAATACTTTACGACCACCCTTTGTGCTCATACGAGCTCTGAAACCATGAACTTTTGCTCTAGATCTCTTTTTTGGCTGAAATGTCATTTTCATAGGTAAAGCACCTCCTTTATCTATTATCCATGTTAAATTTTGTAACTTTTTAAGTATGACAGACACCGGATTCTACAGCTCTCCTGCCCGCCAACTTTACTTATTAGAACATCATTTCAATTATATTCATAAAGGGTGGATTCGTCAAGTATTATTTACACAAAGATTTAAATGGTTTTTTATGCCATTGTGGATTACATAATTGGTTTACGTAATATTATCCACATTTTGTGGATAACTTGTGGATAACTTGTGGAATACCTATATATCTTTCCACTTTCTCCTGTCTATTTTACACATATCTTCAAAAAAATGCTTTTATTTCTACTTTTCTTACTGTGCATAAAATTATCCCCATTTTTTATCGTTTTTAAAAGAATAACGTCACATTATGGTAACCGGAATTGGCTTTTCCACTGTTATCCACACTAATCCACATAAAAAGTGGGGATAACTTTTTTTCCACATTTCCCTCAAATATACATTGCGAAAACAGGCATTTTATTATAATATATATAAGGATATTTATGTCTTTTTTAAGAATACGGTCAGAGTTTGTGGAAAACTCAATATTATCAATACACACTTAATATAGAAGTAATACGAACCGGGAGAACCAGAAAATGAACAAAGTTGTGGAAAAATGGGACGAAATCCTGCAAATCGTCAAGACAGAACATGATCTGTCCGACGTTTCTTTTAATACCTGGCTAAAACCACTTACTGTTTACGAAGTAGTTGACAATGTTGTCACTATTATCGTGCCTTCAGAGCAGGTAGGTCTCAATTATATAAGTAAAAAATATAAACTTCCACTTCAGGTAACGATCAGTGAAGTTACCGGAATGGAAAACTGTGACATCAATTTCATATTGCCGGAAGATGTTCCGAAAAAAGAGGAAGTTTCTCCAAAAGCGCAGTCTCAGGACGCACGCTGCGAGGAAGCTCATTTGAATCCAAAATACACTTTTGATACCTTTGTAGTCGGAAGCAATAATAAATTTGCCCAGGCAGCAGCTCTTGCAGTTGCCGAATCCCCGGGTGATACCTACAATCCGCTCTTTATCTATGGCGGTGCAGGTCTGGGAAAAACTCATCTGATGCATTCTATTGCTCATTTCATTATTGATCATGATGAAAACAGCAAAGTACTTTACGTTACCAGTGAAGAGTTTACCAACGAACTGATCGAAACAATCCGTAATGGAAATAACTCGGCAATGACCAAGTTTCGTGAAAAATACAGAAACATTGATGTTCTTCTTGTCGATGATATTCAGTTTATTATAGGAAAGGAATCTACACAGGAAGAATTTTTCCATACCTTTAACAGCCTGCACAGTGCCAAAAAACAGATTATTATTTCGTCAGATAAACCTCCAAAAGATATGGAAATCCTGGAAGAACGTTTCCGTTCACGATTTGAATGGGGCCTGATCGCAGATATCACACTGCCGGATTACGAAACCCGAATGGCAATTCTTCATAAGAAGGAAGAAATGGATGGATATGATATTAACGAGGAAGTAATCAAATACATTGCAAACAATATTAAATCCAATATCCGCGAACTGGAAGGCGCGATCAACAAGGTGATGGCTTTTGCCAAACTTGAAAAAAAGGAAGTTACACTTGAACTTGCCGAACAGGCGTTAAAGGATATTATTTCCCCTGATGAAAAGAAAGTCATCACGCCGGATTATATTATTTCCATGGTTGCTGAACATTTTGATGTTACAGTGGATGACCTCTGTGGAAATAAGCGTAACTCCAAAATTGTAACCCCCCGCCAGATTGCCATGTATTTATGCAGAGAAATCATCTCAACTCCGCTGAAATCTATCGGAAAATGTCTTGGAAATCGTGATCATACTACCATTATGCACGGCATCGACAAAATTGAAAAAGAAATCAACAACGATGAAAACCTTAAAAACACCATTGAAACTTTAAAGAAAAAAATTAATCCACAGGGATGAGGATAACTGACTGTATAACATGTGTATAAGATGTTGATTGAATGTGTATAAGTGTGTATAACTTTTCGCCGCTTTTTGGGCGCTTCGGTTATACACAAGTTATACACATACTTTAAGCACACCTTTACACGAAGTTATCCATATCCGAACTCCTTGAAAAATCAACCTTCAATGGAGTTTTTCACATATTCACATCCCCTACGGCGGCGACGACGGATTCCTTTTATATATTTATCTATAAAAAACCACATCACCCAAGAAAGGAAGTTATACACATTATGAAAATCATTTGCCAGAAAATCAACTTGCTCAAAAGTGTAAACATCTCACTGAAAGCAGTTCCCTCTAAAACAACAATGCCAATTCTGGAATGTATTCTGATTGATGCTACTACAAACCAGATCAAATTTACTACTAATGATATGGAACTCGGTATAGAAACAATTGTTGATGGAACCATTGAAGAAAAAGGAATCATTGCGCTGGATGCAAAAATTTTCTATGAAATCATTCGTCGACTGCCAGACAATACGGTAACTATTAAAACAGATGAGAAACTTACTGCCACCATTACCTGTGAGAAAGCAAAATTCACGATACCTGGTAAATCCGGAGAAGATTTTGCATATCTCCCACTGATTGAGAAAGAAGAAAGTCTTACTATCTCTCAATTCACATTAAAAGAGATGATTAGACAGACTATTTTCTCAATTGCCTCCAATGAAACCAATAAGCTGATGACCGGTGAACTTTTTGAAATCAAAAATAACTACCTGAAAATAGTATCTCTCGATGGACATCGTATTGCGATCAGACGTATGGAACTGAAAAAAGATTATGCTGACCGCAAAGTGGTGGTACCTGGCAAAACACTTAATGAGATCAGTAAGATTTTATCCGGTGAAATTGATGATATTGTAAATATTTATTTCTCAAAAAATCATATTTTATTTGAGTTTGACCAGACTATTGTTGTTTCCAGATTAATCGATGGAGAATATTTCCGTATTGATCAGATGCTTTCCAGCGATTACGAAACCAAAATTAAAATTAATAAAAAAGAATTTCTGGACTGTATCGACAGAGCCACTCTGTTGGTAAGAGAGGGAGAAAAGAAACCGATCATTATTGAAATTACAGATAATTCTATGGAATTACGTATTGATTCTGCAATGGGTTCCATGAATGAAAATATTGATATTGATAAAGAGGGCAAAGATATCCTTATTGGCTTTAATCCAAGATTTCTGATCGATGCACTCAAAGTAATCGATGATGAAACAATCAGTATCTACCTCGTAAATCCAAAAGCACCATGTTTTATCAGGGATGACGAGGAAAATTACACATATTTGATTCTGCCTGTAAATATCAACCAGAATCAGGCAAGATAGGGAGTAAATGAAAATGGAAGAAATTAAGATCAGAGATGAATTTATAAAACTGGGGCAGTTACTGAAACTTGCAGATATGGTTCAGGACGGGGTTGAAGCGAAATATGTGATCACTGACGGACTGGTAAAAGTAAACGGAGAGGTAGATGACCGTCGTGGCCGAAAGGTTTATGAAGGTGACATCGTTTCTTATGATGGAAAAGAAATTAAAGTGATCAGGTGAATAAATGTATATTGAATCTGTTCAGTTAAAAAATTTCAGAAATTATGATTCTCTGGAACTCGATCTGGCACAGGGGACGAATATATTTTACGGCAATAACGCTCAGGGAAAGACCAATATCCTGGAGGCACTTTATCTTTGCGGAACTACAAAATCGCATAAAGGAAGCAGAGATAAGGATATGATTCAGTTTGGAAAGGATGAATCTCATATCAGGATGATGGTAAAAAGAGATGAGCTTTCCTACAGGATTGATATGCATCTTAAAAAGAATAAAGCAAAAGGCGTTGCGATCAATGGTCTTCCTATCAGGAAGGCCAGTGAGCTTTTCGGAGTAGTTAATCTGGTGTTTTTTTCTCCTGAGGATCTGAATATTATAAAAAATGGTCCGGGTGAGAGAAGGAGATTTCTTGATCTGGAACTGTGCCAGTTAGATAAAATATATCTTACAGATCTGGCTTCATATAACCATATTGTAAATCAGAGAAATAAATTGCTGAAGGATCTCAGTGTTCAGCCTTCACTTAAAGATACACTGGATATCTGGGATATACAGATGGCTGAATATGGACGGAAGATTATTGACAAGCGCAGTGAATTTATTAAAGAACTAAATGAAACGGTTCGAAAAATACATGGTAATCTTACAGGGGGATTAGAAGAACTGAACGTTATTTATGAACCGGACTGTACAGCAGAGAAACTGGAAAGTACCATTTGTGCCAACAGAGAAAGAGATATGAGGATGAGACTGACATCCGCAGGCCCACACAGAGATGACCTGTGTGTAATGGCAAATGGGATTGATATCAGGAAATACGGTTCTCAGGGACAGCAGAGGACAGCGGCACTTTCACTTAAATTATCAGAAATATATATAGTAAAGAGAAAAATAAAAGACACACCGGTTCTGCTTTTGGATGATGTTCTGTCTGAGCTGGACAGCAGCAGGCAGAATTATCTTCTGGACAGTATCAGTGATATCCAGACATTGATAACATGTACAGGGCTGGATGATTTTATCAGTCATCAGTTTCAGATAAATAAGGTATTTCAGGTAGTTCAGGGAACAGTATCACAGCCTGTGTAAGAAGAAACAATCTTTTGACAAGGGTACGGGCTTATGATACACTGAGCGTAATTATGGAAAGTTGGTGAATGCATTGGATAAAGAAGAATTTCGGATAAAACTTGAAGAGATTAATAAGCTGGTTCAGGACAAAGATTATAAAGGTGCCATGAACATTGTAGACAGCATAGACTGGAGACGCGTCAAAAATGTCCGCACCTTATGTGTTGTCGGTGAAATATATGCAGCAAACGGAAGATATGAGGACAGTAAGGAGATTTTCCTTCTTGCATATCATAAGGCATCTATTGGAAAAAATATTCTTTACCGTCTGATTGAGATCTCTCTGCGAATGGATGATATCAATGAAGCAGAAGAATTTTTTGAAGAGTATAAGCAGGTGGCTTCGAATGACAGTACACAATATATTCTGCAGTACAAGATTGCAAGGGCAAAAAATTCTTCATTAAATGAGCAGATCAGAATCCTGGAAGAGTATAAAGAACAGGAATTTACAGAGAAATGGTCATATGAACTGGCAGCCCTGTATTACAAAGCTGGAGAAAAACAGAAATGTCTGGATTTATGCAATGAAATCATTCTCTGGTTCAGTGAAGGCAAATATGTTATGAAAGCCTATGATCTTAAAATGAGAATGGGTGAGCTGACAGGTGCCGAGAAAGCAAAATTTGAGAAACAGTTTGTTCCGAAACTTCTTACACCAGAGCAGGCGAAAGAACTGGAGAAGAAAAAAACGGAAACAGAAGTAAAAGCGCAGGAAGAGCCTGAAGCTGAAGAAGTGGAAGAAACCACAGAAAACAATGAGCCGGAAGTTCAGGTCAGCATGGAAGGCATTCAGGAAAAGATTTCAAAGGGGATCAGGGATGTCTTTGGAGGTAAGACTCAGGAAGAGAAAGAAGAGTTTCCGGAAGAATCCATGGATATGGTTAACGAGGCCGGTATCACCAGGGAAGATGAGATTCCGGAAGAAATCATAAAGAGTGATGCGTCACAGAAAGAACCTGAAAATGTTCCGGAATTGGAGGCAGAACCTGAAAAACCGGGGGCAGAACCCATGGCTGCAATTAAGATGCCTGAATTAAATATTCCGGCATCCATGAAAAATATGGAACTGAGCAAACCGCCGAAAGTTGAGGAAGTTGCTGAGACGAAACTGAATATGGATTCTTTTGATCTGGAAGGGAAAGAGTTGAATCTGGAGGATACGATCCTTGCTGCTGCCAGTGCGCAGGGAATTGAGATTCCGAAGGAAGAAGAGTCAAAAACAGAAGAAGTACAGGAAGAAAGTTCAGAAACTGATGTTGATGATAAAGAAATAAAAGCCCATGATATTTCAGAGGAACTGGAAGAACCGGATTTCCTCAGCGGAGATATAAAAGATATAAAGGTTGCTGATCCAAAGCCGGATGAAGAACCGAAAAAGGAAATACCGGTGCAGCCGGAAATAGAAGAAGATGATGAAGAAGAAGATGAGGTTACAGAAGAAGATCTCAGAAGAGCTGAAGAGGAATTTCTCCATGGACCGATGGGGAATACAGATCTGAATCCGGAAGATGATACAGAGGGAACGGAAGAAGCCCAACCCCTGACAGAAGAAGAGGAGCTGGAACGTTTTATAGAATCTATCCAGCCGGAAAATGGAGTAGATCCAAGGGATATCGTACCAAGAGAAAAAGAACTTACAGATGATGAGAAGCAGTTATTTACATATTTTGTAAAGGTTCCGGGTATGAAAGAGCAGCTTGTGGATACTTTATATGATGTACAGATGGCTGCAGCAGACAAGACTTCTAAAACTGGAAATATTATTGTGATGGGCGGTAAGGAATGCGGAAAGACCAGACTGATCTCAGGCCTGATTCCGGCAATCTGTAAAGAACTGAATCTGGAAGCGTCAAAAGTAGCATATGTTTTTGCAGATCAGATCAACGGAAAAAATATTTATAAGATTTTTTCAAAGCTGGCAGGTGGCTTTCTTGTGATCGAAAATGCAAATCAGCTGACACCGGAAACAGTAGAGATGCTTGACAAAGCCATGGAAGTTAACACAGACGGACTTACAGTAATCGTGGAAGATGAGAAGATTGGTATGCGAAAACTGATTGCCAGATATCCGAAATTCGCAAAGAAGTTTACTTCAATGATCAATATTCCTGTATTTACCAATGATGAACTTGTCAATTTTGCAAGGGTTTATACAAAAGAGAATGGTTATGCTATTGATCAGATGGGAATGCTTGCGCTGTATAATCTGATTGGAATTAACCAGAAAGAGGATTCTCCTATGAATGTTGGCGCAGTAAAAGAACTGATAGATGCTGCGATTGCAAAATCACAGGGAGGAATCCGTAAATTTAAACGAAATGTATCTAAGAAACGTATAGACAGAGATGGATATATTGTTCTGTACGAGAAAGATTTTACTAAATAATGCGTATTTGTACAGTTACAGGTAATAAAGAAAAAGGAGTAAAGATTATGCCCAGACCGTATCTAGGAGATCCAAAGTATACCATAGAAGTGCTTCAGAAGTATAATTTTGCATTCCAGAAAAGGTTTGGTCAGAACTTTCTGATCGATACTCATGTTCTGGATAAGATTATAGATTCTGCACAGATCACAAAGGATGATTTTGTATTGGAGATTGGACCGGGAATCGGAACCATGACACAGTATCTGGCTGAAGCAGCAAGGGAAGTGGCAGCAGTTGAGATTGATAAAACACTGCTTCCTATTCTGGACGACACTCTGAAAGATTGGGATAATGTGACAGTCATCAACAACGATATCCTCAAAGTAGACATCCGCCAGCTTGCACTGGAAAAAAATCAGGGGCGTCCGATCAAGGTTGTTGCCAATCTGCCATATTACATTACTACCCCAATCATCATGGGATTGTTTGAGAATCAGGTTCCTGTTGATTCTATTACTATTATGGTACAGAAAGAAGTTGCGGACAGAATGCAGGTAGGACCCGGAACAAAAGATTACGGGGCGCTTTCACTGGCTGTGCAATATTATGCGAAACCAAAGATCGTGGCAAATGTACCGCCCAACTGTTTTATGCCAAGACCTAAAGTGGGAAGTGCGGTGATCAGACTGGAACGATATGAAAAACCGCCGGTTGAGGTAAAGAATGAGAAGCTGATGTTTCGTATTATCAGAGCATCTTTTAACCAGAGAAGGAAGACACTGGTGAATGGTCTGAAGAATTCACAGGAGATACCATTTTCTAAAGAACAGATTGAGCAGGCGTTGGGGATGTGTGGACTTTCCCTGAGTGTCAGAGGAGAAGCACTGACACTGGCACAGTTTGCACAGCTGGCAAATGCATTTACAGAAATTTCATAAAAAGATAAATATAAAAAGCATCCGGTGGCTAAGCGGATGCTTTTTATATTACGTTCAAATTTATTTTTTAAAAGGAAGGAGAGTTAATTGCCTCTTCCGGCAATCAACATATGAAAAAGAAATTTTATAAAAATAACGTTGGCTTTATTATTTTTATGGCTTTAGTATATCTTGCAATTATGAGAAAATCGTGTTTAAGATGTGAAAAAAATTTGAACAAATGTCGAAAGAATTATGAAGAGAGAAATTGGGATATTTATTTTACAGAAGGCATAAGATTTCTGATATAATGAGCCGGTAAATGAAAATGCCTGTTCATTGTCTGTAATCTGCTGACAGTGAAAAGACAGAGACTTATTATTGACTGGCAAAAGTATGGAGGTAATTAAATCATGAGAATAAAAAAAGCAGGAATACTTATTATTGCGGCAGCAATTACATGTACGACACCGGCAGTACCGGCGATGGCAGCAGATACTTCGGAATCTGTACAGGAGATTATTTCTGATAATGAGATTGATTCTCTTGTATCAGATCCGGACAAAGTAGTTGATATCATTATGTATGTGAAAAATGAGGCAGCAAAACAGGATATTTCAGATGATCAGATCAGATCGCTGATCCAGACTGCGGAGAGTACTGCAGGAGTTAGCCTTTCGGAGGAAGAAGAGAACAGAATCATAAAGATCGTTAAACAGATCAAGGATTCTGATATTGATGAGGAACAGCTCAGGAGTGCTGTGACGAAGGCATATGATAAACTGGAAGAAATGGGGATTGGTAAAGAAGAGGTAAAAGGAATCCTGCATAAACTGGCTGATTTTGCAAAGAGTCTTTTTGAGTAAAATCTGCTCATTCTCAAATCGTAACTGTGAAAAGACGAAATAGTTATGGAAGATTATGGGAGATATACAAGATAGACAAGCATAAAATAAAACAAGAACTATAAATATGTGGTAATTCTATAAAAAAATATTAAAAAATATAAAATAATTGTGCAAATAAACGAAAAGTTAACTGCGAGTTCATAATTTGTTCATAAATGATTGCTACTATATAGATAGTTCGAAAGAACCTACGAAAGACGTTGTAATGTGTTATCATTACACATAAATTTTTTTCATAATAATAGCCCCGGTAAACCACTGCCGGGGCACTCCTCGTTTTACGGGGATTTTTTATTTTTTATCTGATAATTTTCCATATTTCTGGATTTCATTATTGAGTTCTTCCATGCGGGTATCCAGTTCTGCTACATATCGCGCACATTCTCTTAATTCTTTTGTGATATAGTCAGGTCCGTCTCCCTCAAATTTGTAATGCATCTTATGCTCCAGAGTCGCCCAGAAATCCTGTGCAACTGTGCGGATCTGAATCTCTACTTTGGTATCAATGATACTGTCGGAGAGAAAGACCGGTGTGGTAACCAGCATATGATAACTGCGGTAACCGCTCTTTTTAGGATTTTTCATATAATCACGTCTTGCAAGGATCGTCAGGTCATTTTGTTTGGAAATCATATCTGCGATCAGATAGATATCAGATGTAAAGGAACAGCTGATACGGATTCCTGCGATATCATTTACATAGCGTACCATGTTCTCGATACTGGATTCATATCCATGTCGTTTCAGTTTTTTTACAATGCTTTCCGGAGTTTTGATTCTGGATTTTACATGTTCGATCGGATTGTATTTATGTCTGTGCTGAAATTCACCGTTTAGAATATCAATCTTTGTTTCTACCTGTTTAAGGGCAGACTGATAGACAAAAATAACTGTCTCCCAGTCATTCAGTTCTTTAAAATCCCTCAAGGGGACAGAATCATAATTCATGTATAATAATATCCTTTCCTGATACAGGCAGTTCCCCGTTGATTTTTGTAATCTCACAGGGGACTTGTTTATAGATTTGCTATAGTTGGTTGATGATATTATTGTAACATATAAATATCCGTTTGTGTGAACTATCTGTATGAAAATTCAGATTTCCATTATTAAAGTGATTGTGTTATAATGTTTGAAAATAGCTGACATGATATACTTTATTTGTAACTGTTCAGTATCCTGTAACAGATGGAGAAGAGTTACATTTATTCCAGGTAAAGGAGAAAACAGATAATGGCTGAATCAATGAAAGATTACGAAACAGAGCTGGAAGCCTCTTTTAAGAAAATTGAAGAAGGGGATATTCTTACAGGAACTGTCATCAGTGTAGATGAAAAAGAAGTTGTGGTAGATCTGAAGTATTATGCGGAAGGCATTATTCCGGCAGAGGATTACAGCAGAGAACCGGGATTTTCTTTAAAGGAACAGGTGAATGTGGGAGATGAAGTTTCTGCGACTGTTGTGAGTAAAGACGATGGAAATGGAAATATTCTGTTGTCCAGAACAGAAGCAGCAGATGTGCTTGCATGGGATAAGCTGAAAGAATTAAAGGATTCAAAAGAAGTAATTGATGTGGTGGTAAAAGGCATTGTAAATGGCGGCGTGATCGCCTATGTAGAAGGTGTACGTGGATTTATTCCCGCCTCAAAGCTTGCCCTGAATTATGTGGAGGATACAAACGAATATCTGAACAAACCAATCCAGGTTCAGGTTTTCGATATTGATAAAGAAAAAGGAAGATTAATTCTCTCTGCAAAGGAAATATTAAGAGAAAAAGCAGAAGAGGAGAGAAAAACAAAAATATCCAATGTGCAGGTCGGACTTGTAACAGAAGGTGTTGTTGAGAGCTTACAGCCATATGGTGCATTCGTAGATCTGGGAAATGGTCTTTCAGGTCTGGTTCATATTTCACAGATCTGTGAGAAGAGAATTAAGAAACCATCAGAAGTTCTGACAGTTGGAGATAAAGTAAAGGTAAAAGTAACTGCTGTCAAAGATGGAAAATTAAGTCTGAGCATCAAAGAGGCAACAGATATGATGGCTAAGGAAATTGAGGAGGAAGTGATCGAGCTTCCGGATTCAAAGGAAGAGGCTTCCACATCTCTTGGCGCACTTTTTGCAAACATTAAATTAGATAATTGAGGTTAGAATCTGTATGAGAAATCAGGAAAAAATATTTGTAATAGGTCACAAGAATCCGGATACGGATTCCATCTGTTCAGCAATTGCCTATGCGGACATCAAAAACAGGACTTCTCAGAAGGTGAAATACATTCCAAAGCGTGCAGGACAGATCAATGAAGAGACAGAATATGTGTTAAATCGTTTCGGCATGCAGCCGCCGGGATATCTGTCTAACATTGGAACACAGATAAAAGATATGGATATCCGTATGAGTCCGGAAGCTGATAAGAGTATGTCCCTGAAAAATGCATGGGATCTGATGATGGAGAAAAGTATCGTATCTCTTCCGATCAGAGACAGAGAAGGACAGCTGGAAGGTCTGATCACAATCGGTGATATTGCTAAGACTTATATGGATACAACGGACAGTTATCTGCTGTCAAGAGCGAAGACACAGTACAGAAGAATTGCCGAGACAATTGCAGGTACCGTAGTAGAGGGAAATGAGCATGGATATTTTACAAAAGGAAAAGTTCTGGTGGGAACTGCAAATCCGGAAATGCTCAAAGCCTATATTGAACCGGATGACCTGATAATCATGGGAGACAGAGAAGAGGATCATCTTCAGGCGATTGCGCAGAATGTTAGCTGTATTATCGTTGGTATGGGAATTGAAGTCAGCGAAAAGGTGATAAAGCTTGCTCATGAGAGAGAAATTGTAATTATTATGTCTCCGTATGATACATTTACGATCGCAAGACTGATCAACCAGAGTATTCCTGTACGGTATATTATGAAAACAGATAATCTGGTTACTTTTAATACAGAGGATTTTACGGATGATATTCAGAATGAGATGATCAAACACCGTCATCGTGCGTTCCCTGTAATTAACAAAAAGGGAAAATGTATCGGAACAATTTCCCGAAGAAATTTCCTGGATATGCACAGGAAAAAAGTAGCACTTGTGGACCATAATGAGAAAGATCAGGCAGTTGACAATATTGATAAAGCTGAAATCGTGGAGATTATTGACCATCATAAACTGGGTTCTCTGGAAACTATGGTACCGATTTCTTTCAGAAATCAGCCGGTCGGATGTACAGCAACGATTCTGTATGAAATGTATGGGGAGCAGAAACTTGAGATTTCACCGAGTATTGCGGGGCTTCTCTGTGCTGCGATTATTTCAGATACACTGATGTTTCGTTCACCTACCTGCACATTATCTGACAAGATGGCGGCAGGTGCGCTGGCACTTATTGCAGGAATCAATATTGAGCAGTTTGCAAAAGAGATGTTTAAAGCAGGAAGTAACCTGAAAGACAAATCACCGGAAGAAATTTTCTATCAGGATTATAAGAAATTTATTGCTGAGGATGAGATCAACTTTGGTGTTGGACAGATCAGTTCTATGGACAGCGATGAGCTGGCAGAAATCAAAGAGCGTCTGGTTCCGTTTATGGTCAGCGAGTGTGGCCGTCATGGTGTTACCCGCGTATTCTTTATGCTTACCAATATTATTGAGGAATCTACAGAGCTTCTCTATTATGGTGAGGGAAGTGAGGAAATGGCACGTATTGCTTTCCATATGGAGCCAAAGGATGGTGTATTTGATCTGAAAGGCGTTGTTTCACGTAAGAAACAGCTGATTCCGGCACTTATGGAAGCTGCACAGGCCGGACAGAACGATTACAACTGATGGCAGCAGACAGAATAGCTGAGGATAATAAGAAATGGAAAAAGAAACCTGGAAAGCAGGAAATATGCTTTATCCACTTCCGGCAGTTATGGTAAGTGTTTCTGACGGAGAGGGGAATGACAATATTATTACAGTTGCATGGGCAGGAACTGTCTGCACGAATCCGCCGATGGTGTCTATTTCTGTGCGACCATCCCGTTTTTCCTATGATATGCTCAGAAAGACGGGAGAATTTGTAATAAATCTGACAACAGAAAAACTGGCATATGCAACGGATTACTGTGGAGTCCGTTCCGGCAGGGATGTTGATAAATTTAAAGAAATGAAGCTTACCAAAGAGAAGGCGGATTTTGTGAAAGTTCCCATGATCGCAGAATCTCCGGTGAGTATTGAATGCAAAGTAAGGCAGGTTCTGGAATTGGGTTTCCACCATATGTTTCTGGCGGATGTGCTTGCAGTTCATGCTGATCCGCAGTATATGGACGAGAAGAAGAAATTTCATCTGAATGATGCGAAACCTCTGGTGTATTCTCATGGTGAATATCTGGGAATTGGTAAAAAACTGGGAACATTTGGATACAGCGTTAAAAAAAAGAAGAAAAAATCCGGAAAAAAGAAACAGTAACCCGCAATTTGCAGACGCAGACAATGTATGATAAAATGAAAGGACATAAACATGAATAATGTGACATTAATAGGAATGCCCGGTTCAGGGAAAAGTACAATAGGAGTTATTCTTGCAAAAGCATTGAGATATGAATTTCTGGATTCTGATCTTCTGATACAGAAACAGGAGAAAAGAAAGCTTTCAGAGATCATAGAGCAGGACGGACCGGAAAAATTTAAGGAAATTGAAAATCAGGTTAATGCAGACATTCATGTGACAGATACGGTCATTGCACCCGGCGGAAGTGTTATTTACTGTGATGAGGCAATGGAACATCTGAAGTCCATAGGTAAGGTTATATATCTTAAATTATCACTGGAATCTTTATCCAAAAGACTGGGAAATCTGAAAGGCCGCGGAGTTCTGTTAAAGGCCGGTCAGAGCCTGAAAGATCTGTATGAGGAACGTGTACCTCTGTACGAGAAATATGCAGATATTACCATTGATGAAGAGGGGAAAGATTTGGATGAAAGTCTTCGGGCAATTCTGGAGATAATACATATCAAAGAGCAGGGAAAGTGATTATTACAGCTCGGGAAAAGGACAGTGGTAAATAATTTTTGTTTACAAATGATAAATATATGATATAATATACAACTGACTTTAAAATAAGATGATCGTTTAGTATAAACATATATGCATTTGAAACAGAAGTTACATGTTCGCAGAAAACGAAAAACAGAGTGAACAGTGACCATTAATTCTGCTCATGGAGTGAAAATAAATAAGAGGTGTGATATGGAACAGTATGTTATAAAAGGAGGCAACCCTTTAGTCGGTGAAGTTGAGATTGCCGGTGCCAAGAATGCGGCACTTGCTATTCTTGCAGCAGCCATAATGACTGATGAGACGATTCTGATAGAGAATTTGCCGGATGTAAGGGATATCAATGTATTGCTTGAAGCGATCGCTGGTATTGGAGCACAGGTAGACCGTATTGATAAATCTACTGTGAAGATTAACGGATCTACAATTGGAGATGTAAGTGTTGATTATGAATATATCAAGAAGATCAGAGCTTCCTACTATCTGCTGGGAGCACTTCTTGGTAAGTATAAACATGCAGAGGTACCGCTTCCAGGTGGATGCAACATCGGAAGCCGTCCGATCGACCAGCATCTGAAGGGATTCAGAGCGCTTGGTGCAGATGTAGATATCATGCATGGAGCAATTGTTGCGAAAGCAGATGAACTTCATGGAAGCCATATTTTCCTTGACGTTGTCTCTGTAGGTGCAACGATCAATATTATGATGGCAGCCTCATTGGCTCCGGGACGTACTATTTTGGAAAATGCCGCAAGAGAACCGCATGTAGTTGACGTTGCCAACTTCCTGAACAGTATGGGGGCAAATATTAAAGGTGCAGGTACAGATGTGATCCGTATTAAAGGTGTGGAGAAGCTCCACCGTACAGAGTATTCTATTATTCCGGATCAGATCGAGGCAGGTACATTTATGTTTGCTGCGGCAGCAACAGGCGGAGATGTAACAGTTAAGAATGTAATTCCGAAGCATCTGGAAGCAACTACGGCTAAACTTGAAGAAATTGGATGTGAGGTTGAGGAATTTGATGATGCAGTTCGTGTACGTGCACCAAAGAGACTTCACCGTACTCATGTAAAGACTCTTCCATATCCCGGATATCCTACAGATATGCAGCCACAGATTGCTGTAACTCTGGCACTTGCAGAGGGAACCAGTATTGTAACAGAGAGTATTTTTGAGAACAGATTCAAGTATGCGGACGAACTTTCACGTATGGGAGCAAACATCAAAGTTGAGGGAAATTCAGCAATTATTGATGGTGTGAAGAAGCTTACAGGTGCGAGAGTAAGTGCACCGGATCTGCGTGCAGGTGCAGCCCTGGTGATCGCAGGTCTTGCAGCAGATGGAATCACAGTTGTTGATGATATCGTATATATCCAGAGAGGATACGAGAATTTTGAAGATAAGCTGAGATCTCTCGGTGCTGAGATTGAGAGAGTATCCAATGAGAAAGAAATCCAGAAATTCCGTCTCAGGGTGGGATGATAAAAAATACCAAAAAATTACTTGACATTTGTAAAGGTTAAGTATATTGTATGGTATGCAGCAATCTTAATTAATGCAAGTTAATAATTAGTAATAGCCTTTTATTCAGAGTGGTGGAGATACAAAGGATCTGCGAAGCCACGGCAACCCCTGTTTGTGTAGGAAGGTGCCAACCTGAGCGAGTGATCGAACAATAAGAGGATTGTTGAGATAATCAGACAGTCCGATTACTTCGGGCTGTTTCTTTTTGTTAACGGAAAAGTATCAGCGGAGAGAAATAATCTGTTGATACAGTACATAAATGGCTGCGGGTTATTCTGCGGTCGGGAAACAATTGTAAATGAATAAAAAAGGAGAACACAATGGAGAAAATTTTATTTACTTCTGAATCTGTAACTGAAGGCCATCCGGATAAAATGTGTGATGCTATTTCCGATGCTATTCTTGACGCTCTTATGGAAAAAGATCCTATGAGTCGTGTTGCATGTGAAACTGCTACAACTACAGGTCTTGTACTTGTTATGGGTGAGATTACAACAAATGCATATGTTGATATCCAGAAAATCGTAAGAGATACTATCCGTGAAATCGGATATACACGTGGAAAATATGGATTTGATGCTGATACATGTGCAGTTATCACAGCAATCGATGAACAGTCTGCTGATATCGCTCTTGGCGTAGATAAAGCTCTTGAAGCAAAAATGGGTGAAGATGAAATTGATGCCATCGGAGCAGGTGACCAGGGTATCCAGTTTGGTTATGCTTCCAATGAGACAGAAGAGTATATGCCATATGCCATCAACATGGCACACAAACTTGCACGTCAGTTAACGAAGATCCGTAAAGACGGTACATTAAAATATTTAAGACCGGATGGAAAAACACAGGTTACTGTAGAATATGATGAAGCCGGAAAACCAAGCCGTATCGATGCAGTAGTATGCTCTACACAGCATGATCCGGATGTAACTCAGGAGCAGATCCATGAGGACATTAAGAAATATGTTTTCGATGAGATCATTCCGGCAGATATGGTAGATGAGAACACAAAATATTTCATCAACCCAACAGGACGTTTCGTGATCGGCGGACCTCATGGTGACAGCGGACTTACCGGACGTAAGATCATCGTTGATACTTACGGCGGAACCGGACGTCATGGTGGCGGTGCTTTCTCCGGTAAAGACTGTACAAAGGTAGACCGTTCCGCAGCGTATGCTGCACGTTATGTTGCAAAAAATATTGTTGCAGCAGGTCTTGCAGATAAATGTGAGATTCAGCTTTCCTATGCGATCGGTGTTGCTCATCCGACATCTATCCACGTAGAAACATTCGGAACCGGTAAACTTTCTGATACAAAGCTGGTTGAGATCATTCGTGAGAACTTTGACCTTCGCCCGGCGGGAATTATCAAGATGCTTGATCTGAGAAGACCGATTTACAGACAGACAGCTGCTTATGGACATTTCGGACGTACGGATGTAGACCTTCCATGGGAGCATCTGGATAAAGTTGATGACCTTAAAAAATACCTTGCTTAAATAAGAAAATCGTAACTATTCAGTACTTGCACAGACAGTGGAATGCTGAATAATTACAGAATATCACAAAAATTGCAGTGCAATGGGATAAAACAGGAATTATCTGAAAGAACAGGACAGATGATTCCTGTTCTTTTTATAGAAAATTTAGATATGTAAAACAGACTTTATGATATAATGCTTGCAGAGGGCAAAATTATAGAAACCTTATAAATCAACAGATAAAGGATGATCGGGATGAAGTTAAAAACAAGGATTATAGTTGGATTCGGTATGAGTATTCTGGTTCCTCTGCTTTTATTTTCGGCAACTTTGTACGGATTAGGTCATACAAAGTTTGCACAGCAGACAAAGGATTCCTCGGAAGTGGTGTATGATATTTCAGTAGGGGAATCCACCCACAGCCAGACACAGGTAAGGATTATTGCAAAAGATCTGCTGTTTACTGCGACGGTAATATTAGTATTCACAGCTTTATCTATTGGATTATGGATTTACAGAAGTATTGCCACACCGCTGGTTAAATTAAAGAAAGCCACTCAGAATATCAAAGAGGGAAATCTTGATTTTGTTCTGGAAGTAGATGGTGACGATGAGTTTTCGGAACTTTGCCGGGATTTTGAGGAGATGAGAAAGCGACTGAAGGAATCAGCAGAAGAGAAAGTTCTTATGGATAAAGAAAATAAAGAACTTATCAGCAATATTTCTCATGATCTTAAGACGCCGATCACAGCGGTGAAGGGATATGTAGAGGGGATTATGGACGGCGTAGCGGATACGCCGGAGAAAATAGACCGTTATGTGAAGACTATTTATAATAAGACGAATGAGATGGATCATCTGATCAATGAGCTGACTTTTTATTCAAAGATTGATACCAACAGAATTCCATATACTTTCAGTAAACTGAATGTAGAAGATTATTTCAGTGATTGCGCAGAAGAAGTAGGACTGGAACTGGAAACGAGAGGAATTGAACTGGTATATGCCAATTATGTTGAGGATAATGTGCAGGTGATCGCAGATGGAGAACAGATTCGGCGTGTTATTCATAACATTATCAGCAATGCTATCAAATATATGGATAAACCCAAAGGTATCATCCAGATTCGCATAAAGGATGTGGGAGATTTTATTCAGGTTGAAATTGAAGATAATGGAAAGGGAATTGCAGCAAAGGATCTGCCGTCTATTTTTGATCGTTTTTACAGAACAGACGTGTCGAGAAATTCATCCAAGGGAGGAAGCGGAATCGGTCTTTCCATTGTGAAAAAGATCCTGGAGGATCATGGAGGAAAGGTCTGGGCAACCAGCAGGCTTGGAATCGGCACAATCATGTATTTTGTACTTAGAAAGTATCAGGAGGTACCAATGAAATGAGCAGAATTTTAATTATAGAAGATGAAGAGGCAATTGCAGATCTGGAGAAGGATTATCTGGAGCTTTCCGGATTTGAAGTTGAAATCTGCAACAGAGGAGACACTGGACTGACGCGTGCGCTGAATGAGGAGTTTGACCTGATTATTCTGGATCTGATGCTTCCGGAAGTGGATGGCTTTGATATCTGCAGGCAGGTAAGACAGGAAAAAAATACTCCTATCATCATGGTATCTGCAAAGAAAGATGACATAGATAAAATCAGAGGTCTGGGACTGGGGGCAGATGATTACATGACAAAACCATTCAGTCCAAGTGAACTGGTAGCCAGAGTCAAGGCACATATGGACAGATATAATCGTCTGATCGGTTCCAATGTACGCAAAAATGATATTGTGGAGATCCGCGGGATCAAGATTGATAAGACTGCACGCCGCGTATGGGTAAACGGAGAGGAGAAAACATTTACTTCCAAGGAATATGATCTGCTTACCTTCCTTGCAGAGAATCCGAACAGAGTGTTTACCAAGGAAGAGTTGTTCCGGGAAATCTGGGATATGGAATCTGTGGGAGATATTGCAACAGTCACTGTCCATATCAAGAAGATCCGGGAGAAAATTGAATTTAATACTGCAAAACCTCAGTATATTGAAACAATCTGGGGCGTAGGATACAGATTTAAAGTTTAACTGAATCAGGGAAGTTCCATATTTCAGGCACGAAAAGGCAATAATCAGTGGGAAATTTGGAACGCAAGATTGTTCGAGAAATCAACTTGTTGGCACAATAGTATAAAAAGGAAAAAAATGGAAAGATTATATAAAAAATTAGAAAGCTATGGGCAGTCTGACTATTATCCGTTTCACATGCCGGGGCATAAGAGAAACCGGGCATCTTCAGCAGATGATTTTCTTTTTGAGAGAGATATTACAGAGATTTCAGGATTTGACAATCTTCATCATGCGGAAGGAATTTTGAAAGAAGCACAGGAATATGCAGCTCAGATTTATGGGACAAAGAAATGTTTCTTCAGTGTAAATGGAAGTACGGCGGCTCTTCTGGCAGCAGTCAGTGCAAGTGTAAATAAAGGTGGGAAGATACTTGTCGCGAGGAACTGTCACAAGGCTGTTTACCATGCATTGTATTTACGTGAGCTTCAGCCGGTCTATATTTATCCACATGAAGATCAGAGACTGGGGATAAACGGAGGAATTTCTCCTGAACGTGTGGAAAGATATCTGGAAGAAAATACGGATGTGCAGGCTTTTCTGCTTACTTCGCCTACATATGACGGCGTTGTGTCTGATATAAAGACAATTGCAGAAGTTGTACACAGACATAAGATTCCTCTTATTGTGGATGAAGCACATGGTGCACATCTTCATTATTCTAAATATTTTCCGGTGTCTGCTGCTGATCTGGGAGCTGACATTGTAATACAGAGTTTCCATAAAACGCTGCCATCTATGACTCAGACGGCGGTGCTTCATATATGCAGTGATATGGCAGATGTGGAAAAGATAAAGAGATTTATGGGGATTTACCAGACCAGCAGTCCGTCGTATATTCTGATGGCGAGTATGGATGCATGTATGGATAAACTGAGAAAAGACGGGCAGCAAATGTTTCGCGAATTTACCTTCAATCTGGAGAAGGCCAGACAGCGTCTTTCAAAGTGTGAAAAAATAAAACTGATCGAAGGTTCTATGATCGAAGGCAGTGGAATCTATGATTTTGACAGATCCAAGCTGTTGTTCTCCACAGTCGGAACTTCTGTTAACGGACATCTTCTCCATCAGATACTTCGTGACAGATATCACATTGAAATGGAAATGGCGGCTGAGAAATATGTTCTTGGAATTGCAGCAGTGGGAGATACAGAAGAGGGATTTGAGAGACTGTGTACTGCAATTGAAGAGATTGATGCAGAGATACAGCAAACAGATGAGTCGGAGGAATCGCAGTATCATACTTCTCATGCGAGAATGACACAGCTTATGACAATTTCTCAGGCAGTGGATGCGCAGCAAAGGCGATATTCTCTGAAAGAAAGTGTTGGCAAAGTCAGTGCAGAGTTTGCTTATCTGTATCCGCCCGGAATTCCGATTATTGTGCCGGGAGAGCAGATAACTGGACAATTTGTAAGAAATGTGAGAAGATACATGGAACAGGGGCTGGAAGTACAGGGACTCAGTGATACATCTGCTGAAACAATCTGCGTAGCTGCCCGAAATGAAATTGGACAGGAAGAATACAGTCCGGCAAAGGAATAACATAACAGATATGGGAAAGATTTTTTACATCATGGGAAAGAGTGCATCCGGAAAAGACAGAATCTATTCACTTCTGGCCGCACATAAAGAATTGAATCTGAAAACACTTATTCTGTATACAACCCGCCCGATCAGGGCAGGAGAGCAGGATGGAAAAAATTATTATTTTGTAGATGACGGAAAACTGGAAGAATTCAGAAAAAACGGAAATCTTATCGAGGAGAGAGCATATCATACGGTTTATGGGATATGGACTTATTTCACTGCAGATGATGGTCAGGTGAACCTTGCAGATTCCGATTATCTGGGAATCGGTACTCTGGAGTCATTTAAAAAGATGCGTAAATACTATGGGGAAGATGCAGTCTGTCCTGTTTATGTCCAGGTAGAAGATGGAGAAAGACTGAGTCGTGCTCTTAATAGAGAGAGAGAACAGGAAAATCCAAGATATGAGGAAATGTGTAGAAGATTTATTGCAGATCAGTCGGATTTTTCAGAGGAAAATATTCTGAACGCAGGGATAGAGAAACGTTTTCAGAATATAAATCTTGATGACTGTGTGAAAGAAATCGCAAATTATATAAAGTCTGTGCAATAGTTCTTCTTTTATGGTATAATATCTTACAAAACGGACTGGTGAGGTGATTCTTATGATGGGATTTAACAATATTATCGGACATGAAGAGATTATCGGACATTTAAAAAATGCAATAGAATCAGGAAAAATATCGCATTCTTATATTTTTACTGGCGAACCAGGTTCTGGTAAGAAGCTCCTTGCAGGGACTTTTGCGGCAACACTTCAGTGTGAGGCCGGAGGTACAGAACCCTGCCAGAAATGCGACTCCTGCAAAAAGGCGATGGGTAAGAATCATCCGGACATTATTATGGTCAGTCATGAGAAACCTGGAACGATCACAATTGACGAGATCAGGGATCAGGTGATCAATGATATAGATATCAGACCATATTACAGTCCTTACAAGATTTATATTATTGCAGATGCAGATCTTATGACACCACAGGCACAGAATGCTCTTCTTAAAACAATTGAAGAGCCGCCGGAATATGCAGTGATTCTTTTGCTGACTAATAATATCGGGGGACTGCTGCCGACTATTCAGTCAAGATGTGTTCGTCTTGATCTGAAGGTAGTGGATGACGGTCTTGTAAAGAAATATCTGATGGAGCATCTTCATGTTCCGGATTACCAGGCGGAGATTGACGCATCCTTTGCACAGGGCAGTATTGGAAGGGCAAAAGAAGCAGCTACTTCTCAGGAGTTTGCAGAGATGACTCAGAATGCACTGAGGATTCTTAAATATGCAAACACCATGGAAGTTTATGAACTGTCAGATGCGATTAAGAGTCTTTCTGAGGACAAACAGAATATCAACGATTATCTGGATATTTTCCAGTTCTGGTTCAGAGATGTCCTGATGTTTAAGGCAACACAGGAGATTGACAATCTGGTATTTAAACAGGAAATTAATTTTATCAGAGAACAGGCAAAGCAGCGTTCCTACGAGAATCTGGAGAACATTCTGGATTCTATTCAGAAGACAAAGGTACGTCTGAAAGCAAATGTTAATTTTGATCTGGCATTTGAATTGCTGTTCCTGACGATCAGGGAGAAATAGAATGACAAAAGTAGTAGGCGTGAGATTTCGTAATGTAGGCAAGATTTATTATTTCAGTCCTAAAGATTACGAGATTAAAACAGGCGATCACGTGATCGTGGAGACAGCCCGGGGAATTGAATACGGGAAAGTCGTACTTGCACCAAGAGAAGTAGGTGAGGAAGATGTTGTTCACCCTCTCAAAGAAGTTCTTCGTGTGGCAACAAAGGAGGACGACGAGAGAGAGGCACAGAACAGAGTCAGAGAGAGAGAGGCATTTAAAATCTGTCAGAAGAAGATTCGTGAACATGGTCTGGAAATGAAACTGATAGATGCAGAGTATACATTTGATAATAATAAAGTGCTGTTTTATTTCACTGCTGACGGCAGAATTGATTTCCGCCAGTTGGTAAAAGATCTGGCAGCAATTTTTAAAACGCGTATCGAACTTCGTCAGATTGGTGTTCGCGATGAGACAAAGATTCTGGGAGGAATCGGTATCTGCGGAAGATGTCTGTGCTGCCACACATATCTGTCTGAGTTTGCACCTGTATCCATAAAGATGGCAAAAGAGCAGAACCTGTCCCTTAACCAGACAAAGATTTCCGGTGTGTGCGGAAGGTTGATGTGCTGCCTGAAGAACGAGCAGGAAACATATGAAGAGCTGAATAAAAAGCTTCCGGGACTGGGAGATACAGTTACAACTCCGGATGGGCTTACCGGAACTGTACACAGTGTAAACGTGCTTCGTCAACGTGTAAAGGTAATTGTAGAGATCAATGACGAGAAAGAAATTCAGGAATTTCCGGTAGATGACCTGAAATTCAGACCGAGAAAGAAGAAAGTCAAAGTCTCTGAAAAAGAATTAAAAGAACTTGGAAATCTGGAAGATAAAAAAGGAGATTCCAAATTAAATGACTGATCAGCTGGTAAAAGATAATGAACGTATAGATGATCTTCAGAACGGATATTATGTGATACAGGATCCGGATAAATTCTGTTTTGGGATGGATGCAGTTCTTCTTTCCGGCTTTGCAAAAGTAAAAAAGGGTGAGACTGCTCTGGATCTGGGAACAGGAACGGGAATTATCCCGATCCTGCTTAAAACCAAAACAAATGGGAAACACTTTACAGGTCTTGAGATTCAGAAAGAGTGTGCAGATATGGCCGGACGCAGTGTCAGATATAATCATCTGGAGGACGATGTTGAGATCGTACAGGGTGATATTAAGGAGGCTGCTGATATTTTTGGGGCAGCTTCTTTTGATGTAGTGACAAGTAATCCGCCTTATATGATCGGACAGCATGGACTTCGCAATCCGGATATGCCAAAAGCAATTGCCAGACATGAAGTACTCTGTAATCTGGAGGATGTGGTGAGCCAGGCATCAAAGGTTCTGAAAGAACGTGGAAGATTTTATATGGTTCACAGACCGTTCAGACTGGCTGAGATTATGAATGTTCTCACAAAGTATCGTCTGGAACCGAAAAGGATGCAGCTTGTATATCCATACATAGACAGAGAACCAAACATGGTTCTGATCGAGGCATTAAAGGGAGGAAATTCCAGAGTTACAGTGGAACCTCCTCTGATCGTATATAAAGAGCCGGGAGTCTATACAGAAAATATACTGAAGATTTATGATATGATTTAACCGAACTTTATTTGCAAAGTAATATGAGAGGAAACAAATTATGAGTGGTAAATTGTATTTATGTGCAACACCCATAGGAAATCTGGAGGATATTACACTCCGGGTACTTCGAACATTGAAAGAAGTGGATCTTATTGCAGCAGAGGATACCAGAAACAGTATTAAACTGCTGAACCATTTTGATATAAAAACACCTATGACCAGTTATCATGAGTACAACAAAATTGATAAGGCATATGTTCTGATCAGTAAAATGCAGGAAGGGCAGAATATTGCACTGATTACAGATGCGGGAACTCCGGGGATCTCAGATCCGGGAGAGGAGCTTGCGGCAATGTGTTATGAAGCGGGGATTGAAGTAACTTCTCTTCCGGGACCTGCTGCCTGTATCACTGCCCTGACTCTGTCCGGACTTCCAACCAGAAGATTCGCTTTTGAAGCATTTCTTCCGGCAGATAAAAAAGAAAGAAAACTGATTCTGGAAGAACTGAAGAATGAAACAAGAACTATCATTCTCTATGAGGCTCCTCACAGACTGGTAAGAACTCTGGAGGAATTGAAGGAAACTCTCGGAAATCGCAGAATGACTCTTTGCAGGGAACTGACGAAAAGACATGAGACTGCATTCCATACGACTATCGAGGAGCTGATCCTCTATTATCAGACAGAGAAGCCGCTTGGAGAGTGTGTGCTTGTGATCGAAGGCAGAAGCAGACAGGAGATGGAAGAGGAACAGAAGGCATCCTGGGAAAAAATTACCATAGAAGAACACATGGAAATCTATGAAAATCAGGGACATTCAAGAAAAGAAGCTATGAAAATGGTAGCAAATGACAGAGGAATGACGAAGAGAGATGTCTATCAGTACCTTATCAATAAAACCGAAGAATAAGATTAACATACAGAAGAATTCCCGTTTTCGGGGATTCTTTTTTATTCAGGCTGTGGCAAGGAACGGGCTTTTGTGCTATAATAAATTTGTATTATTATGTCCAGATACCAGAATATATTTGAAAACCTGTCTATAATTTTCACGCAGGGGTTTTCAGATATATTCTGGTGATAAGTATATATAACAGGAGGAAAGAAATGGGCGGAGAAAATACAGAATACGGAGCGGATCAAATCCAGATTCTGGAAGGTTTGGAAGCCGTACGAAAGAGACCAGGTATGTATATCGGAAGTACATCCGGCAGAGGTCTTCATCATCTGGTTTATGAGATTGTAGATAACGCGGTTGATGAAGCACTGGCAGGATTTTGTACAGAGATTCAGGTAGTTATTAATCCGGACAACTCTATCACAGTTGTAGATAACGGACGTGGTATTCCGGTAGGAATCAATCATAAAGCAGGGATTCCTGCTGTAGAAGTAGTATTTACCATTCTTCATGCCGGCGGTAAATTTGGAGGCGGAGGGTACAAGGTATCCGGTGGTCTTCACGGAGTAGGTGCGTCTGTAGTAAATGCACTTTCCACATGGCTTGAAGTAAGGATCTATCATGAAGGTAAGATTTATCAGCAGAGATATGAACGCGGTAAAACTATGTATCCTCTGAAGGTTGTGGGAGACTGCCAACCGGATAAGACCGGAACAACAGTTGTCTTCCTTCCGGATAAAGAAATATTTGAGGAAACAGTATATGATTATGACATTCTGAAACAGCGTTTGAGAGAGATGGCATTCCTGACAAAGGGATTGAAGATTTCTCTTAAAGATACCAGAGAAGGAATGGAAAGAGAGAAAGTTTTCCATTATGAAGGTGGTATCCGTGAATTTGTAAGCTATCTGAACAGAAGCAAGGAAGCGCTTTACCCGGAAATCATTTACTGCGAAGGACAGCAGAACGGTGTGTCTGTAGAGGTTGCCATGCAGCACAATGACTCTTATACAGAGAACTGCTATGGATTTGTAAATAATATTAATACACCTGAGGGTGGTACTCATATTGTAGGTTTCAGAAATGCCCTGACAAAGACGTTCAATGATTATGCCAGAAAGAACAAGTTGCTTAAAGACAGTGAACCCAATTTGAGTGGCGATGATATCCGCGAAGGTCTGACTGCAATCGTCAGTGTTAAGATTGAGAATCCCCAGTTTGAAGGTCAGACAAAACAGAAGCTTGGAAACAGTGAAGCAAGAGGGGCTGTTGACAGCGTGGTGAGCAAGCAGCTTGAGATTTTCCTTGAGCAGAATCCAACAGTAGCGAAAACTACAGTAGAGAAATCAGTTCTTGCACAGAGAGCACGTGAGGCTGCACGTAAGGCTCGTGATCTGACCAGAAGAAAATCAGCACTTGATAATATGTCACTTCCTGGAAAGCTTGCAGACTGTTCAGATAAGAATCCTGAGAACTGTGAAATCTACATTGTAGAGGGAGATTCCGCCGGTGGCTCTGCAAAAACAGCCAGAAATCGTGTAACACAGGCTATCCTTCCACTGAGAGGTAAGATCCTGAATGTAGAGAAAGCACGTCTGGATAAGATTTATGCAAATGCAGAGATCAAAGCTATGATCACAGCTTTCGGAACAGGAATTCATGAAGATTTTGATATCAGTAAACTTCGTTATCATAAGATTATTATTATGACTGATGCCGATGTCGATGGTGCGCACATCGCAACCCTTCTGCTGACTTTCCTGTATCGTTTTATGCCTGAGCTTATCAAACAGGGATATGTGTATCTTGCACAGCCGCCATTATACAAGGTGGAGAAGAACAAGAAAGTATGGTATGCATACGACGATGATGAACTGAATCAGATTCTGACAGAAATCGGACGTGACGGAAATAACAAGATCCAGCGTTATAAAGGTCTTGGAGAGATGGATGCAGACCAGCTTTGGGAGACGACAATGGATCCTGAGAAACGAATCCTGCTTAAGGTTACCATGGATGAGGCTGCGACTTCTGAGATTGACCTTACATTTACTACACTGATGGGTGACAAGGTAGAGCCGAGACGTGAATTTATTGAAGAGAATGCAAGATTTGTAAAGAATCTGGATATCTGATAATAGGGAGAATAGATAAATGGAAGATAATATTTTTGACAAAGTCCACGAGGTGGATCTGGAAAAGACCATGAAGGACTCTTATATTGACTATGCCATGAGCGTTATCGCTTCCAGAGCACTGCCTGATGTAAGAGATGGTCTGAAACCGGTTCAGCGACGTGTATTGTATTCCATGATAGAACTGAATAATGGTCCTGACAAACCGCATCGTAAATGTGCGCGTATTGTCGGTGATACAATGGGTAAATATCATCCACATGGTGACAGTTCTATTTATGGAGCACTTGTAAATATGGCACAGGAATGGTCTACCAGATATCCGCTGGTAGACGGACATGGAAACTTTGGTTCCGTAGATGGTGACGGGGCAGCGGCCATGCGATATACTGAGGCACGTCTGAGTAAGATTTCCATGGAAATGCTGGCAGATATTAACAAAGATACTGTTGACTTCCAGCCAAACTTTGATGAAACAGAGAGAGAGCCGGTTGTATTGCCGTCCCGTTATCCGAATCTTCTGGTGAACGGAACTTCAGGTATTGCAGTAGGTATGGCTACCAATATCCCTCCTCATAATCTGAGAGAGGTTGTGGATGCTGTTGTCAAGATTATAGACAATATCATTGAAGAACAACGCGAAACGACTATGGAAGAGATTCTGGATATTGTAAAAGGTCCTGATTTTCCTACAGGTGCGACAATTCTTGGAAGAAGAGGGATTGAAGAAGCATACAGAACAGGTCGCGGTAAGATTCGTGTACGTGCAGTGACAAATATTGAGACTCTTCCAAACGGAAAGTCCAGAATTATTGTCACAGAGCTTCCGTATCTGGTAAATAAAGCGCGTCTGATCTCAAAGATTGCAGAACTTGTAAGAGATAAAAAGATTGACGGAATCACAGACCTGAATGACCATTCCAGTCGTGAGGGAATGAGAATCTGTATTGATCTGCGCAAGGATGCAAATGCAAATGTAGTTTTGAATTTACTGTATAAGCATACGCAGTTACAGGATACTTTTGGCGTAAATATGCTTTCACTTATTCCGAATAACGGAAGTCTGGAACCGAAGGTATTAAACCTGAAACAGATGCTGGAATATTATCTGGCTCATCAGGAAGATGTAGTGACCAGAAGAACGAAATATGACCTGAATAAAGCAAGAGAGCGAGCTCACATTTTAGAAGGTCTGCTGAAAGCACTGGACAATATTGATGAGGTGATCCGTATTATCAGAGCTTCGCAGAATGTGCAGATCGCAAAACAGGAGTTAATGGATCGCTTTGAACTGACAGATGTTCAGGCACAGGCAATCGTAGATATGCGTCTGCGTGCTCTGACAGGTCTGGAAAGAGAGAAGCTGGAAGCAGAGTATGCTGATTTAATGGAAAAAATCCGTAAATACGAGGCTATCCTTGCGGACAGAAGTCTTCTTCTTCGCGTGATTCGTGAAGAAATTCTTGCAATTGCAGAGAAATACGGAGATGACAGAAAGACTTCTATCGGATATGATGTATACGATATTTCTACAGAGGATCTGATTCCGAGAGAGAATACAGTAATCACAATGACCAAACTTGGATATATTAAGAGAATGACAGTAGATAATTTCAGAAGCCAGAACAGAGGCGGAAGAGGAATCAAGGGAATGCAGACTCTTGAGGATGACTACATTGAAGAACTTCTGATGACAACTACCCATCATTATCTGATGTTCTTTACAAATACAGGAAGGGTATATCGTCTGAAAGCATATGAGATTCCGGAGGCAGGACGTACTGCAAGAGGAACTGCGATTATTAATCTGTTACAGCTTATGCCGGGGGAATGCATCACTGCAGTAATCCCGCTCCGCAAATTTGAAGATGGTCATTATCTGATGATGGCTACGAAGAATGGCCTGGTAAAGAAAACACCGATTAAAGAATATGCGAATGTGCGTAAAAACGGACTGGCAGCTATCACATTGCGTGATGATGATGAACTGATCGAGGTTAAGCTTACAGATGATAAGAAGGATATAATACTTGTTACAAAAGATGGTATGTGTATCCGTTTTAAAGAAACAGATGTAAGAAGTACAGGCAGAACTTCTATGGGCGTACGCGGTATGAATATCGATGATGGAGACGAAGTGGTAGCAATGCAGCTGAATTCTCAGGGAGATTGCCTGCTGATAGTTTCTGCAAATGGTATGGGTAAACGTACTTCTATGGGTGAATTTACCTGTCAGAATCGTGGCGGTAAAGGTGTAAAATGTTATAAGATTACCGAGAAAACCGGTGATGTAATCGGAGCAAGAGCTGTAAATGAAGATAATGAAGTAATGCTGATCACTACGGAAGGTATTATCATCAGAATCGCCTGCGCTGATATTTCCATTCTTGGAAGAATTACATCGGGTGTAAAACTGATCAATCTTACAGAGGGTGTCACTGTAGCCAGTGTAGCTAAAGTAAGAGATAAAGAAGAAAAAGATACAAATGTACAGCAGGCAGCAGTGGAAATTACGGACAGTGCAGAAACAGAAGAATCTGATCAGCCGACAGATCAGGAGACACAGGATGAGAACAGAGGGGAAGAGGAATAACCATGAAGAAATGGTACAGATATCTTGCAGCCGGAGTGTTGGTATTACTGACACTCTGTGTGGCAGGATGCGGGGGAGTGAGTCATAAATCACCGGAAAAAGTAACAGAGGAATTGATTCAGTCCTATACTGACGGGAAAGAAAAGAAAGTGAAGGAGTGCTATAACCAGGCAGATAATACAGAAGCAGATCTTCAGACAGAGATTACAGCAACACTCAAATATTTTGCGGCACATAATCCTAAGAAAGTATCTGTTCAGGATTGTGAGATCCTTTCTGAAAATGACAAGTACAGTTATGTATACATAACCTACAATCTGATTCTGGAGGATGATCAGGAATATCCATGTGTTGAAACTTATATGGTTGGTAAACAGGATAAAACTTATTATATCATGGCACCATCACAGATCACAGATGATATGAAAACTCAGGCGGCTACAGCATATGTCCAATTTATGAAGACAGATGCTTACAAGACGTATACCAAAGCATATGAAACATTTATCAAAAAAAATCCGGGATATGAAGACAAAATTTCGGAAAAAGCAGGAGTGTAATATATCGAGGGCAAAAAAATGAAAAGAATATTACTGATGGTATTTAGAAATCTCTTTTTTGTTCCATATGGATGGTTTAAGTTATGCTGGTATGCATCGCATGCAGAACGTTACAGTGAAGAACAGAGATATCAGCTTCTTAAATATGTAGATAACAGAGCAGTGAAAGGCGGTAATCTGGTAATTGACGGTCATGGTATGGAAAATATTCCAAAAGAAAATGGGTTTATTTTCTTTCCCAATCATCAGGGATTATTTGATGTACTTGCAATCATACAGGTGTGTCCGGTACCTTTCTCGGTAGTGGCAAAAAAAGAGCTGACAAACGTACCATTTCTGAAGCAGGTATTTGCATGCATGAAAGCGTTTATGATTGACCGTGATGATGTCAAACAATCTATGCAGGTAATCATTAATGTTATCAAAGAAGTAAAGGCAGGAAGAAACTATCTGATTTTTGCCGAGGGAACCAGAAGCAAAGACGGCAATCATCCGCAGGAATTTAAAGGTGGAAGTTTTAAAGCTGCAACGAAATCAAAATGTCCGATCGTACCCGTAGCACTGATTGATTCTTATAAAGCGTTTGATACGGGATCTGTCAAAAAACTTACAGTGCAGGTACATTTTCTGGAACCCATATACTATGATGAGTATAAAGATATGAAAACAACAGAGATTGCAGCAGAGGTAAAAAAACGTATCGAAGCGACAATAACACAGTATACTTCTTGATGGAAGTATGAAATTTGCAAGTCCTGAAACCGGATTTTAGGGTAAAAATAAAAAATATGAAAAAAAGTAAAAAAACCTGTTGACAAAACAGGTTTTTTTACATATAATTACAAATGCGCTTCGGGAGATTCCAAAGTGCATTCGAATTTAATATTGAACTATTAGTTCGGAGTCTGGAGAAGTACTCAAGAGGCCGAAGAGGTGCCCCTGCTAAGGGT